>Ga0116175_1000572_pt1 | contig 25347 bp, 25 predicted proteins | sample AD_UKC125_MetaG_FD_89802 | JGI IMG/M metagenome (GOLD analysis project Ga0116175, IMG submission 89802) | Active sludge microbial communities of municipal wastewater-treating anaerobic digesters from USA - AD_UKC125_MetaG | ecosystem: Engineered > Bioreactor > Anaerobic > Digestate | place: USA... | reverse complement strand
GTGTGTGGGCCAGTGGGGTGGGCACGCCGGCTGGGTGTGGGCGGTGGCGTGGGCGCCGGATGGGTCGCGGGTGGTCAGTGCCGGTGAGGATGGGACGGTGCGGGTGTGGGAGGTGGCCACGGGGGAGTGTGTGGGCCGGTGGGGTGAGCACACCGGCTCGGTGCGGGCGGTGGCGTGGGCGCCGGATGGGTCGCGGGTGGTCAGTGCCGGTGAGGATGGGACGGTGCGGGTGTGGGAGGTGGCCACCGGGGAGTGCGTCCGTGCCCATGGCGTGATCGTCTCGGACGAGTTCGGCGCCTACGGCGAGGCGGTCTGGGACCCGCGCAACGACCAGGTCCTCCTCGCCACGGGGGACGCGTGGCGCTGCCTCATCCGCATTCCCCGAGACGCGCCTGACTGGTCCGACTGGCGGCCCGTCGAATGCACCCGCTGACGAGTCGTCTCTACGGCCAATGTCCCGGGAGCCGGCACCTCTCCCACGCCGACGCTCCGGCGCCCGACGAGGTGTGTACGCCCTCATGGGTCGGGGGTCCAGCCGGAGCCGATATCGACCAGCGGCACGTCACGGCGAGCAGGTGCCCCCAGTCCGGCCAGGACATGGAACGGGTGCATCGGCTCCTCGATGATCAGTTCGGCGTGGGGCAGGCCGACCACCCGCGGCTTGTCCAGCACCCAATACTGCCCGGGCGCCGCCAACACCACCCGAACACTGCGTCGCGCACACCCCAACCACGTCAACTCGAAACGGTGCTCAACGCCGACGCACCGGGCCGACGGCCACACGTGCACCCATACCCGGGCATCAACCGCCAGCGGCCACGCCACCCGCTGCACCTGGCGCGGCCAATCCGCCTGAGCCCACGGGCGCCACCCCGCCCCCTCCAACCCGGCGAGGGAGAGAGCGATCCAGTGGCTCGCGGCATACGCCTCATCCAAGGCGGCGGCGTGCGCCAACCGCGGACGCTGGCCCCGGCCCCGCTCGAACCGTTGGAGGGAGGACACGGACAGCGTCCACAGCGCGCCGTCGCGTTCGGCGATCCGCTGCAGGCGCCCGACCACGGCCCGCCGGCTCCACCCCTGGGCGGTGCGCAGGCGGCGCATCCCCTCGCCCAACTCCTCAAAGGACCGGGCAAGCGGGCCACCGGGCGACTCAATCTCAAACTCGTCCATGAGGTCACCGCTCCGGAACAACCGGTATGCGACCCAAGAATCATTTCGCATCATCGCCGGTCGGGCCAGGGAAGCGGGGCGACGATTGAATCACAGCGGATCGTTCCGGAAAGGAGTTGGAGATGACATCCACCGACAATTCCCCGTCGCCCACGCTCGGCACCTCGACCGCGGCGGCTTCCGATCCCGTCGTCACCCCTGACGCGTGGGAAGCCATCGTCCAGCAGTTGCGCAGCGCCGAAGACGGTATGCCGCCCGCCGGCCCCGAGGTCGTCTTGCGTCCCGGTGGCGCCGTCGACCTCGTCAAGGATGGTGAGGTCGTGCAGCCCGCGAGCCGCCTGCCTCGGGACGTGATGGCCGGAGCCTGACCCGGAGCCGATCGTGGACAGCACCGACCCGATGGGGCGGATGCGCCAAGAACTCGGTGAGACCAGCCCCGACAATTTCGCTGTGCCCTTGGGCGCTACGGGCGACGATGGCTTCGGCTCGCACCCCTCCCCGGTCGTCGTCTCGGCGGGGTACGCCGGGCCAGCCAGTGACGCGGTGCTGTGGCCGCGGACCCATTACCCCCAGCGGCTCCGCGGGACCTATCGCGTGGCCCTGTGGGTTGCCGTGCTCCACCCGCTCATCAGCCTCCCCTTTGCGAACGGGACGGGCTGGTGGGCGACGTGGGGTCGCGCGCTGCTGCAGTTCCCCACCGCCTGGGCGCAGCCGCTCGTGTTGGCCATCGCTGGGTGCGTCCTGCTGATCCTGGTCAAACGCAGCCCGCAATACCTGCCCCTGAGCCACAATCAGTACTGGGCTGCCCTCAACCTTCGGGTCGCCGTCGGTTTCGCCGCCGCGCCCGCCATCATCTGCAGTTTCGGTTTCGTCGTCGGGGGCCTGGTCTACCTCCTCTACGTCGGTTTCATGATGCTCCCCGTGCTGGCGCGCGTGGTCGTCGTCATCGTCGTCTGGAAACTGCTCGGGAAAGCCCTCTCGTGAGCGCGAGGAGGTTGTCATGGTGACCGGTGTGGTGCGGCAACCCAGCGTGTTACCGGCCGCCAGGATGGCGGGGCACACGCCCGATCCGTCGGTCAGCGAGGCCGAGCAAGTGATGCGCCTCGACCCCGAACGACTCGAGAAGTGGGAGCCGGTCCACACCTCGGTGCTCAACGGCTGGCGGTTCCAACTGACGCCGATTCCCGGGGGAGTGACGTTCAAGTTCCTCGCCTTCCGCAACCCCTCCGACGGCAATCAGTTCCGCCTGTGGGTCATCAGCCCCGACATGGACTCCGAAACGCTCTACGGTCACCGCAACCACATGGTGAGCGTCACCATCGGCGGGCAGCGCATCGCCGTGCTCTGCGGCCCCGGAGGCCGGGCCGCCCCCGATTTAGCGACCGCACGCACCGATGCCGCGAAATGGGCCCTCTACATCGCGCGCCGGATCGCCGGCCAGCGCCCAGGATTTAGCGAGTAGCCGATGACCTCTCCACCGCGGGTGCGGCTCGCCGACGGTTTCCTCGCCGCCGTCACCGAACACCTCGCCGCGCTGCCCCCAGAACGCGGCGGCGCCATCCTCGGCTTCGGCGGCACCGCCCACCTGCTTGTCAGCGACACCTTCGGTGAGTACTCGCCGGCGAGTTGGCTCATCTCCGAGGAGCTTTCCGAGGCGGTCGGGGTGCTCGAGGCACTCGCCAAGGGCACCCTCATGGGCACCGTCCACTCCCATCCGCGGGGCATCCCCGACCCCTCCTGGGCCGACGTCATGACGACCGCAAAGGCCCTCAAACTCAACCCGCACCTCGACGAGTTGCTCATCGCGATCGTCACCGAGGGCACCCCTCGCGAGTTCGATGTCGCGCTCGGGGACCGGCACCGCATGTCGGTCCATGTGCTCCGGCGGCGGGTCGGAATGTCGGTGGCCCGCAATCGACCGGTCCGGGCCGCTGTCACGGTCCACCCGATCGCGCACCACCTCGGCGGTGCCGGCTTGGCCCCCGACTTCCACGTCAGCGTCGACGAGGCCCTGGAGGGTCGGTGTACCCCGGCATACCCGCCGATGGTCCGGCGCGCGGACGGGCGGCAGGTGCTGGTGGTTCCCCTCCCCGAGGACCACCGCGGGCTGCTCTTCGTCGACGCACTCCACCCGGTGGTGTCGCCGCTGGCGTTGCGGGTCGACAGCCACGGCGGCCTGCTCCCGCAATCCTCACCGTGGGATCCGACTCAAGATGCCGCCCGCCAGGTGCAGGGCCTCGTCCGCCGGCTCAGGCTGCGACCCGACCCCGACCAGTGGTCGCGGGTGCGCTCGCTCGTCGGTTCGCTCGCCGACCAGCGGGTCCTGGTCGCCGGCGCCGGATCGGTGGGGTGCCGGATCGCCGAAGACCTCGTCCGGTGCGGCGTCGAGACGTTGACCATCCTCGACCCCGACACCGTGTCGAGGCCCAACCTCGCGCGCAGCGTCTACACGTCCTGGGACCTCGACCGACCCAAGGTGGAGGTCCTGGCGCAGCGCTTGCGCGACATCAACCCGGCGGCCGACATCCGCGCGTGCGCGCTCGCCCTCGCCGACGCCGATCTGGAGGCGCTGCTCGACGGCGTCGACCTGGTCGTGATGGCAACCGACGACATGGGGGAGCAGGCGCACCTCGCGCATTGGGCCTACGCCCGCGGGGTGCCGCAGGTGGCGTGCGCGATGTACCGCAAGGGGGCTGCCGGGGAGGTGGTCCTCGTCGTGCCCGAGGCCGACACCCCGTGCTGGAACTGTTGCGTGGGCGCCGACAGCCGCAGCGGGGAGCTGCGCCCGGATGCCAACTATGGGCTGGGCGGGCGACTGGTCGGTGAGGCGGCTCTGGGGCCGGCGATCAACCTGGTGTCCTCGGTCGCGAGCCAACTCGCCGTCGGCCTGCTCGCCGGGCCGCGCTCCCTGGCCGGGCAAGGACTCGGCCGGCTCATCGCCCAGCGGCGCACCGTGGGCTTGGTGAGCACGACCCCCGACTGGGACTTCTTCCCCGACGCATTCGGCGACCTGCGCCATCAGCACGAGCCGCAAAGCGTGTGGCCCACCGTGGAGGCCCGCGACGACTGCCCGATCTGCGGTCCCGAGCGGGAGGCGCCCCTGAGCCGGGAGCAGGGCGCCGAGTTCGTCCGCCAGTTGCGTGAATTGGCCGATGCGGCGCGGTCGGACGACGCGGAGGCGGGCCAGGGCGACGCCTAGGGTCGGGCGCCGCGCACCGCGATGGCGATGAGTTCTGATAGGCGGGCGTCGATGTCGTCACGCCCGGCCCGGCCGGTGCGGGTGCGGTTGAGTTCCATGAGCCACCCGGACACGACGAGCCGAGCGGCGGCCCCGGCGCGCGCAGCGCCCCCGGCCGCCTCGATGACGCCCGCGACCGCCTGCTCCACCCGGTCGACCAGGGCCAACACCTCGTCGCGATGCGGCCCGGGGGCCCCGAAGATGACCTCCCGCGCCGCCGCGACGCTGAGCTCGGGTCGCTCGCGAGCCACCCGCGCAAAGGGCTCCAACACCTCCCGGATCGCCGCCTCGGCCGTCTCCCTCGGCGTCTCCTCGGCTCCCGTGGCCGGCCGAGTCGTGGCGGCAACCGAACTCGTCCGCCCGAATGCCGTCTCCCCCCATTCGCGCGCCACGACGAGCATGAGCAACTCGGGTTTCGTTGCGGCGTACTGAAACACCGTCCCAATCGCGACGTCGGCATCCCGGGCCACCTCGGCCATGGTCATTGCGTCGTACCCCTTGGCCAGGAGCAGCGCCCGCGCCGCGGCGACGATCCGCGCCTGCTTGTCGGCTTTCGCGCGCTCCCGCCGCCCCAGCACCGGCCCGTCCTCGGCGGGTGCGGAGGCGAGGTGGGCAGGGGCGGGGCGAGGCGGCATACCGCCCAGCATAGCGACAAAGTTGCACTGCACTCAAAAATGAGTAGACTCAAGATCGAGTCAAGTTCACCAATCAGGTGGTATGCCGCGAGCTCGCCTTGACGGCATACGTCACCTCACCACCCCCGAACGGGAGGACCCATGTACTACAGCAGCGGCAACTACGAAGCCTTCGCCCGGCCGCGGGTGCCCGAAGGCGCCGACCGCAAGCACGTCTGGTTCGTCGGGACCGGCCTGGCCTCGCTCTCCAGCGCCGTCTTCATGATCCGTGACGGCGGCGTGCCCGCCGCCAACATCACCTTCCTCGAGAAGCTCACGCTCCCCGGCGGGGCCCTCGACGGCATCAAGGAGCCCGAGCGCGGCTTCGTCATCCGCGGCGGACGGGAGATGGAGGACCACTTCGAGTGCCTCTGGGACTGCTTCCGCTCCATCCCGAGCCTGGAGATCGAGGGCGCCTCGGTGCTCGACGAGTTCTACTGGCTCAACAAGGACGACCCCAACTACTCGCTCCAGCGGGTCACCGAGAAGCAGGGCCAGCCCGGGCCCAACGCCGGCTTGTTCACCCTCAACAAGAAGGCCCAGAAAGACCTCACCAAGCTCTTCTTCGCCACCCGCGAGGAAATGGAGGGCAAGCGCATCAACGAGGTCCTCGGCAAGGACTTCCTGGAGAGCAACTTCTGGCTCTACTGGCGGACCATGTTCGCATTCGAGGAGTGGCACAGCGCCCTGGAGATGAAGCTCTACCTCCACCGCTTCATCCACCACATCGGCGGGCTGCCGGACTTCAGCGCGCTCAAGTTCACCAAGTACAACCAGTACGAATCGCTGGTCCTGCCCATGACCCGCTGGCTCCTCGACCAGGGCGTCACCATGCAGTTCGAGACCGAGGTGACCGATGTGGACTTCGCCTTTGCCGGCGAACGCAAGCAGGCGACGGCGATCCACTACACCCACCGCGGCGAGCCGGGCACCATCGAGCTCGGTCGCGATGACCTGGTCCTCATGACCATCGGGTCGCTTGTCGACAACTCGGACAACGGCGATCACCACACCCCCGCCAAGCTCGACCGCGGTCCGGCTTCGGCCTGGGATCTGTGGCGCAAGGTTGCCCGCAAGGACCCCTCCTTCGGGCGTCCCGAGGTGTTCTGCGGCAACATCGACGAAAGCAAGTGGGAATCGGCGACGGTGACCACCCTCGATGCCCGCATCCCGGCCTACATCGAGAAGATCGCCAAGCGCGATCCCTTCAGCGGCAGGGTCGTCACCGGCGGCATCGTCACCGCCCGCGACTCGGCCTGGCTGCTCAGTTGGACCGTCAACCGGCAACCGCACTTCAAGGCCCAAAAGCCCGACGAGATCGTCGTCTGGGTCTACGGCCTCTTCGTCGACCGCCCCGGTGACTATGTGAAGAAGACCCTCGCCGAATGCACCGGCGAGGAAATCACCCAGGAATGGCTCTACCACCTCGGCGTGCCCGTCGAGGAGATCCCCGAACTGGCCGCGACCGGCGCCAAATGTGTGCCGGTGATGATGCCCTACGTGACGTCGTTCTTCCTGCCCCGTCACGCGGGCGACCGCCCCGACGTCGTGCCCGCCGGCGCCGTCAACTTCGCGTTCATCGGCCAGTTCGCCGAGACCAGCCGCGACTGCATCTTCACCACCGAATACTCGGTGCGCACCGGCATGGAAGCGGCCTACCAACTGCTCGGCATCGAGCGCGGGGTGCCCGAGGTGTTCAACTCGACCTACGACGTCCGCTCGCTGCTCGCCGCGTCGGCGCGGCTGCGCGACGGGGCCCCCCTCGACGTCCCCGGCCCCGACGCCATGCGCCGCCGGCTCGTCGGCAAACTCGACCAGTCCGAGGTGGGTCCGCTGCTGCGCGCCGCCGGCCTCATCTGACGCCGCCCACGGCGCGGCCTGCCGCGCCACCCGGCGCGCCACCTGCCGCACCGAAGTGCCCGGCCGCGGTCCCTTTCGACGGGACCGCGGCCGGGCACCGTCGGGGCTCGTGCGGGTCGACATCGGTGCGCTCGGTCGCGCCGGCGACGTTGGTATGCCGTTCAGCCGCCTCCAAGGAGGCGCTCACGGCGTGGTGGCCAAGGCACAAACGACGCCACCGGCGGCATACGGTATGCCGCGCTCACCGGGCAACCTGACGGCGCCTATCCGCGTCGGGTGAGCCGCTCGGCGTCAGCCCCCGGGGAGCATCCAGCGCAGGACGGTGATGAGGCCGACGACCGCACAGAACACGAAGGCGGCCACGAGAATCCAGGCGATGACCTTGGCCGAGTCGAACCGGCCCGACGGTTGCGTGGCATGCTCTCCGGTCTCACCAGTGTCGGTGCGGCGTTGACGCCGAGAGGTCAAGGAGGGGGGCGCGGGACGCGTTTTGGGGGCCGAGCGCTTTTCGCGGGACGAGCGGGCCGATCCGCGGGTTGCGGCCTTCGGCGCCGGCCGGTTGGTCACGTCCTCGCCCATAGTCCTGTCCTCCGGAGGTTCTTCGTCGGGAGGTGCCTCCGTGGGAGCGGCCTGCGCTGCGGACCGGTCCGGGAGTGCGTCGCTGCGTGCTTTCAGTGCGGCTTCCTCGCGGGCCCGAGCCTGTTCCTCGAAGGCTCGCGCCTGCTGCTCGGCCTCCTGAGCCTTAGCCTTGTCACGCAGTGCCGCCAGCCGAGGGCTCAGCGGCTCGGCCCGGGCCCCCGCGGGCAGCGACTCCCACAGCGCCACGAAGTCATCGTGATGCGCCGCTCGCCAGGCCGCGACCGCTTCGTCGACGGCTGGCCCGCGGGCTGCTGCCGCAAACCACACCGCACCCGCACCTGCGAGGTCACCACTGCGGTGCAGCAACTCCCCGAGGAGGCGCAAGGCCTCGGGATCGCGGCTGTTGGCCGCATCGGAACGCAGCAACGCGCGCGCCTTGCTCACGTTGCCGACTGCCAATTCCTCGTGCGCGCGCCGCACGACGGGTCGCGATTCGCGCCCTGGGGTGCGCTCCACCAGCTCGGTGTCCACGCGCTCGGTCGCCATGTACCGATCGAACCACAGTCGGCGCCTCCTGTGCGTGACCTTGCCGTACGCGTCGGCCATGACGGGTCCGATCTCCCCTAGATTCGTGGTCCCGGCGGGCGGATTCCCGGCGTGTCGACCTCGATCGGGGGAGGGCGCGGAGGCGGAGGGCGGCATACGTGGGGTCGATCACAACGGCATACCAAAGCCTTGCCCTTAGTTACTCGCCAGTAGCACCATGGTGACAACGGGGCGAGGCGTCCTCCCCTGTCCCACTCCTCGGCGTCGAGCGCACCTTCCGCCGCGCCGCGCGCCGCAGTCGAAAGGACCGTGATGGGTCACTACAAGAGCAATCTGCGCGACATCGAGTTCAACCTTTTCGAGGTCCTCGGTCGCGGCGACGTCCTCGGTCACGGCCCGTATGCCGACCTCGACGTCGACACCGCCCGCGAGATGCTCAAAGAGGTCTCGCGCCTGGCCGAAAACGAACTCGCCGAGAGCTTCATCGACGCCGACCGCAACCCGCCGGTCTACGACCCCAAGACCGAGCACGTGACGATGCCCACGTCGTTCGCCAAGTCCTTCAAGGCCTACCAGGACAGCGGGTTCTGGAGCGTCGACGTCAACGAGGAACTCGGCGGCACCGTCGCACCCCCGAGCCTGCGCTGGGCCATGAACGAAATGGTCCTCGGCGCCAACCCGGCGATCGCGATGTTCGCCGCGTCCTACGCCTTCGCCAAGTTGCTCTACCTGCTCGGCACCGACGAGCAGAAGAAACTCGCCCACTGGATCATCGAGAAGGGCTGGCACTGCACGATGGTGCTCACCGAGCCCGACGCGGGTTCGGACGTGGGCGCGGGCCGCACCAAGGCCGTCGACAACGGCGACGGCACGTGGAGCCTCACCGGCGTCAAGCGCTTCATCACCAGCGCCGAGTCCGACATGGTCGACAACGTCGTCCACTTCGTCCTCGCCCGCCCCGAGGGCGCGAGCGTCGGCACCAAGGGCCTGTCGCTGTTCATCCTCACCAAGTACCACGTGGACCTCGAGACCGGTGAGTTGGGCGCTCGCAACGGCGTCCACGTGACCAACGTCGAGAAGAAGATGGGCCTCAAGGTCAGCACCACGTGCGAATTGACCTTCGGCGAGCACGAGCCGGCCACCGGCACCCTCTTCGGCAACGTCCACGACGGCATCGCCCAGATGTTCCGGGTCATCGAGAACGCCCGGATGCTCGTGGGCACCAAGGCCATCGCCACCCTCTCCGCGGGCTACCTCAACGCCCTCGAGTACGCCAAGCAGCGCGTCCAGGGCCCCGACCTCACCATGGCCGCCGATAAGAACGCCCCGCGCGTCACCATCACCCACCACCCGGACGTGCGCCGCTCGCTCATGCTGCAGAAGGCGTATGCCGAGGGGTTGCGCGCGCTCGTGCTCTTCACCGCGAGCCAGCAGGACACCGTCGAGGTCGGGCAGTTGGCGACCGGCAAGGAGCACCTCGACAAGGGCACCCCGGGCGAGTTGGCCAGCCGGGTCAACGACCTGCTCCTGCCCATCGTCAAGGGCCTGGGCTCCGAGCGGGCCTGGGTGCTGCTCGGCACCGAGTCCCTGCAGACCTTCGGCGGGTCCGGGTTCCTCCAGGACTACCCGATCGAGCAGTACGTCCGCGACGCCAAGATCGACACCCTCTACGAGGGCACGACGGCCATCCAGGGCCTGGACTTCTTCTTCCGCAAGATCATCAAGGACCAGGCCGAGTCCCTCGGGGTCATCGCCGGTCAGATTCAGGAGTTCGCCAAGGACCTCGGCGCCCACGGCGGGGCCATCGACAAGGACCGCGAACTGCTCGCCACCGGTCTCGACAACGTCCAGGGCATCCTCGGCGCCATGGTCGGCGAACTCATGAAGTCCGACCCGCGCGCCGAGGGCGGCGACCTGGCCAACCTCTACAAGGTCGGCCAGAACACCACGCGCTTCCTGCTCGCCGCCGGTGACCTCGTCGTCGGGTGGTTGCTGCTGCGCCAGGCGGACGTCGCCCTGGCCGCCCTCGAGGCCGGCGCCTCCGGGAAGGACAAGGACTTCTACACCGGCAAGGTGGCCGCCGCCCAGTTCTTCGCCCGCAACGTTCTGCCCCGCCTGGCGTCCGAGCGCGCCATTGCCGAGGCCACCGACAACATGCTCATGGAGGTCCCCGAAGCCGCCTTCTGACCGGCCTCGCCGGCTTCCGTGGGTGAACCCTCGGAAGGCCGGCGACCGGGCCAGGTGCGCCCCCCATACCGCCCGAGGCGGCACGCGAAGAGTGGTCGTATGCCGCCTCGGGTCATGAGCGGGTGACGTTGCCCGAGAACGCCACCGGACGGGGAGGGGCGAGCGCCGTGGGGAGCGGGCGGCATACGGGGCCGGCGGCATACCCTGAAGGTATGGCCAACCCCGTGATCGCGTGCCCCTCGTGCGGCACCAAGAACCGCGTCCCCGTCGTCGCGCATGGCCGGCCGCGGTGCGCCTCCTGCCGGGCCGACCTGCCCTGGCTGGTCGAGGCGAGCGACGCCAACCTCAATGCCGCGCTCGACACCGGCGCCCTCGTCGTGTTGGACCTGTGGGCTCCCTGGTGCGGTCCGTGCCGACTCATCGCGCCGGTGTTGGAGTCGCTGAGCAGGGAGTTCGCCGGCCAGATCAAGGTCGTCAAGGTCAACGTCGACGACTCGCCGATGGCCGCTCGCCGGTTCGACGCGAGCAGCATCCCGCTCGTCGTCCTCCTCGACGGTGGCACGGTCGTGGACACGATGATCGGCGCGCAGCCCGCGCCCATCATGCGCAGCCGGATCACCGGGGCCCTCGCGCGGCGCGCCTGATCGGGCCGCCCGCGACCCCCAGCCACCGCTCGCGAGCGGTCGGTGGACATTCGCCCGGCGGATTCGCGCAGTGGCTGATAGGTTGGTGACCGGTTGCACAACAGCAGTTCCTCGCAGGTCGCAAGAACGCCCGTCGTCCACCGGTCGACGGGCGCGCTCGTCACGGTGGTTCCTCCGCCGGCATGGGGTGCGGTTGACACCACCTGTGGCGGCGCGAGACCGCGTCGCTGACGTGCTACAACAGAAAGAGTTACCCCACATGGCACAGGGCACCGTGAAGTGGTTCAACGCGGAAAAGGGCTTTGGTTTCATCGCCCAGGACGGCGGCGGCCCCGACGTGTTCGTTCACTACTCCGCCATCGACGTTCAGGGCTACAAGAGCCTCGATGAGGCCCAGCGGGTCGAGTTCGAGGTCACCCAGGGCCCCAAGGGCCCGCAGGCCGACCAGGTCCGCCCCGTCTGAGGCTGACCTCCCTCCGCTTCGCAAGCGCCCCTGCCCCGCATCGCCGGGCGGGGGCGCTTCCGTTTCCCTCTCGTCTCACCTGTCCCCCCTTTCCCGCCGGAAGCGCCCAAGGTCCACATCGCACCCCAACATTTCCTGCGCGAACCGCCCCTTTCCCACCGCAAGCCCCCGCAACACGTCCGCCAACACCCCGAAGCGAGGCTCGCCATCTGCCCCGATGCCGCCGCCTCGCTGTCGGGACACTCGAGGCGAGGCTCAGTTCGTTGGCGCCGCCGCCGTCGGTGCCGCACGGTAGGCATCGAGGAACGCCTTGGCGAGCGGGGCCGCCACCGACCCGCCGCTGCGCCCGTCCTCGACCAGCACCGCGAAGGCCAGATCGCCCTGGAACCCGATGAACCACGCCCGGGTGCGGGGCGGGGTGTCGGTGCCGTACTCGGCAGTCCCCGTCTTGCCCGACACCTCCCCGCCGGTCGCGTCGCGCGCGGCTGTGCCCGTGCCGTCGGTCACCACCGAGCGCATGAGAGTGCGCAGGGACTCGATGGCGCTCGCGTCCAGTGGGCTGGCAGTGGGCGGCACGTATGCCGCGCCGCTCGACGCGCTCGGCCCTCCCGCCGACGCGGTGGCCGACCTGGGGGAGGCCACCGGCGAGGCCACCGGCGAGGCCGACCCCGACGACGCGCTCGCCGACGACCCTCCGGCTGCCGCCGGCCTCGCCGAACTCTTGATGAGCGTGGGCGGAAGGTAGTTCCCCCGGGCCACCGATCCCGCTACCACGGCCATGGCGAGCGGCGAGGCCTCCACCCGGCCCTGACCGATGCTCGTGGCCGCCTGGTCGGTGCCGGCCTTGGTCTCCGGCACCGACCCGACGAAGGTCCCGTCCACCCCGATCCGCCCGGCCCAATCGGCACCCAGCCCGAGCGCCTTGGCGCCCGACGCCAGATCACCGGACGCCAACGCTCCAGACAAGCCGATGAAAGCGGTGTTGCACGACATCGCGAAATCCTGCGCGAACGTAGGCGTCCCCGCCTCTTCCCCCTCGAAATTGCGGAAACTGTGCCCGTCGACCGTCACCGTCGCCGGACATGCCACCGACGCGTTCAGGCTGGTGATGCCCTTGGTGAGATACGTGTACGTCGTTGCCACCTTGAACGATGATCCGGGAGCGTAATGCCCGTTGAGGGCCCGGTTGAGGCCGTCTCCGGTCGAGTTGGCCACGGCGAGCACCTCGCCACTCGTCACGTCGAGGGCCACCAAGGCCGCCGGTGTGGCGCCCGCCCCGGTAAGTGCCTGCTCGGCCGCGCCCTGGACCGCCGGGGCCAAGGTGGTGACGACGTCGACGCCATCGACCGGCTTGATGTCGTACAGCACCGTGCCCGTCCCCGTGACGACCTGCAGCCCAGGCGTGCCGGCCAGGACCGAGTCGTACTGGCGCTGCAGCCCCGAGAGCCCGGCCCGGTCGCCCGCGGCATACCGGCCCTTGGACGCGGCGACGATCTCCCCGGTGACCGGCCCATACGTCCCGAGCAGGGGCTGACCGAAGGACCGCGTGGCCGCCAACGGTGCTTCCTGACGCGGATAGATGACCCCGACCAGCGTGTCCAACCGAGCCCGGCGGGCGTCAAAATCCGCTGGGCGATAGGTGACAACGGGGATGGGTGCCCGCGACCCCGATGACTTGGCTGCCGCCAGTTTGGCGACGAGCGAACCGGCGGCCTCGCCGGTCAGCGCTTCGAGGCCCGCGGCCGACTCCGGGGTGGCCCGCGTCGGGTCCAACTGGACCGGATAGACCGAAGTCATCGGCATCAGGGCGGCGCCCCCCCGATCGAGGAGGTCGCCCCTCTTCGCGGCCAGGGTCTTGACCGTGAGCGTGCCCCCCGGGGCGAGTTCGGGATGCCACAGCGAGCCGGTGGCCGGCGGCTCGATCACCCACCGGCCGGACTGTTCGGACAACGCGACGGGCACGGCATACTCCCACGTCCGTCCGCTCGGCAGACTCCAGCGGACCGTGAGTCGCGCGGTCGCCTGACTCGCGGATCGGGTGACGTCCCCGGCGGTCGCGGTCACGGTCGCCGACCCCAGGCCCTTGGTGGCGGCGGCGAAGTCGGCGGCGGCGCTGCTTTGCGCGAACGCGACCCCCGTCATGTCCTTGTGGTTCCACCCGGCGACGTATGCCGCGACGGCCCGCGTGGCTGCGGCATCCTTGGCTCGATCCTCTCGGGTCCACCACCACCGGCCCCCACCCGCGGCCGCAAGTAGGGCCACGACGAGCAGGGCGGTGAGCACGCGCGTGCGGGTACGCATACCTGTCAGTGAACCCGAGCCGCACCCCCGCAGCGGTCAGGCGCGCCCGGCATGTCGTTGGCTCCCGGGTGTTTTCGGTATGCCGCCGGCCACCGGAAACACCCGCGAGCCCGGACACTCTGAACGCTCGTGGGACCGAATGGCGACGGGTTGCTCAGCGAACACCCAGGAATGGGACCTAGGGTGTCGAGAGGCTGTGTTTCGCAATGGCCTGCCTACACTTCTGAACAGGGGGCATGGGTCAGCGCGGCCGAGGCCATGTCAGAGCGAAAGGACTATGCGTGAGCCGTTGGGACGATGAGCCCGCCACGCCTACGTCGCGTCGTGGTGTCCACCGGGGCCAGCATCGGCATCCGTGGCTGCGCGCGGCGGCGTGGGTCGCAGCCTCCTTGGTCGTCCTGATCGTCGGTGGAACCGCGCTTGCCCTGTGGCGCCTCAACAGCAACGTGAGCCGGGTTGATGTGAGCAAGGCGATCGGCACTGATCGACCGACGCCGTCGATTTCGCCCGATGCCCCCTCCAAGCCGCTCAACATCCTCGCGCTCGGCTCGGACTCTCGTGAGGAACTCTCGACCGAAGAGTATGGCTCGAAGTCCAAAATTCAGGGGGCCCGGTCGGACACCGCGATCCTCATCCACATCTCGGCCGACCGCAAGTCGGTCCTGGCCGTGTCGATCCCCCGCGACACGATGCTGCCGGCGCCTCGGGGGTGCTCGGCGAGTACGCCGCGCACTCAATGGGTCATCCAGCAATGGAACAGCGCCTTCGAGATCGGTGGGGTCGGCTGCTCCATCCGTACCCTGGAAGGCAACACTGGGGTCTTTATCGACCACTACGCCGTGGTGAACTTCGAGGGGTTCAGCGCCATGGTCGACGCGCTCGGCGGCGTCGAGGTCTGCACGCCGGTGGCCGTCAACGACCCCCTCTCCGAGTTGGTGTTGCCGGCGGGCCGCTCGACGCTGAACGGGCATGACGCGCTGGGCTATGTGCGGGCGCGCAAGACGCTTTCCGACGGGTCCGACCTGGGGCGGATCAAACGTCAACAGGCCTTCATGGCCTCGGTCGCGCAGAAGGCAGTGTCGACCGAGATGCTGCGCCGACCCGACAAGGTCTATGGCTTCTTGAGCGCGGCGACCAAGTCCTTGACGACCGACCCGCAGTTCGGGGTGTCCGAGATGGCGGACGTGGCCAAGAGCCTCCAGAACGTCGGGGCCCAGCACATCCAATTCGTCACCGTGCCCGTTGAGGATTACCCGAAGGATCGCAACCGGGTTCAGTGGACCGACAACGCCGACATCGTGTGGAACGCGATCAAGGCCGACAGTCCCCTCGGAACGCCGGGCTCGACGCCGAGCCCATCGTCGTCATCGTCCGGCACGGCGAGCCCGAGCGCCGAGCCGCTCACCGTCAGCCCGGCCCGGATCAGCGTCCGGGTCCTGAACGGTTCGGGTATCAAGGGCATCGCCGGCCAGGCGGCGGAGGCTTTGCGCGTCCAGGGGTTTGCCTCGGTGACGGCGGGGGACGCGCCGCGGGCGTCGGGCGTGCTCGTTGAGTATTCGCCCTACCAGGAGGACGCGGCTCGCACTGTCGCCGCTGCCTTCCCCGGGGCCACCTTGCGTGTCAACTCCTCGCTGCACGACCTGGTCCAGGTGACGTTGGGCACGGGAGCCCCCACCGTGGTCGAGGTGCCCAACCGCCTCGGCACGACGCCGCTGCCCTCACCGAGCATCACCGGCACCTCTCCGCCGGAAAAGCCGGGGTCCGCGTCGCCGTCGCCCGAAATCCCCACCCGGACGGCGGATCAGAACATCTGCCAGGAGTAGGTCCGGCCCGGCGGCCAACCTCTCACGGGGGGTTAGAAGAGACGGCCCGCCCCTGCGTGTCGCGCCGCTTCCAGCGTCAGGAGGGTGCGCTTGCGGTCCAGCCCCCCGGCATACCCGGTGAGCGAACCGTCGGCACCCACGACCCGGTGGCAGGGGATGATGATGCTGATCGGGTTGCGCCCCACGGCCTGCCCGGCCCGGCGCGCCCAGTCGCGGTTGCCGAGGTCGGCCGCGAGGGTGCCGTAGGTCGTGGTCGTGCCGTAGGGGATGGTGGTGAGGGCGTCCCAGACCCGCTCGGCGAAAGGGTCGCCGTGGGTGCGGGTGGGGATGGTGAAGGTGGTGCGCTCGCCGGTGAGGTATGCCGCGAGCTCGGCGCGGGTGGCCGCGAAGAGGGGGTCTTCGGCCGTGGTGGGGTGGCCGATGGCGTCGTCGGCGGGTGGGTGCCAGTGGCCGGGGAAGTAGAGCCCGATGAGCGCGTCCTCGCCGTCGAGGGATTCGCCGACGGCGAGGAGGTCGCCGAGGCTGGTGGCGAGCGGGGCGTGACGCCGCATCGGGGTCACCTTCCGTGGGTGGCTGCGGAGCGCCCAGTATGCCGCGCGCGTCTCGTTCCCGGGGCGGGCGTGCCGCTTGTGTGGCTCTGTGGTTTGGATGAGTGTCCGGGCTCCGTGGTGCGCCGAGCGCCGGCGTGCACGGGGGGCTTGCGGGCACGGGAGCGGAGTGCCAGTGTTGAATATGCAGTCGATGAACGTCGAGAGGCGACTATGTCTTTCCTGGCAGGCCATATTCCTGGATTCCACCTGCCGGGGACGTTGATCCCCATCGGGGCCGTGGTGGCCCAGCAACAACAGATGGCGCAAGAGCAGGAACAACTCGAGGCGGGTTTCCTGCTGCTGTGTACGAGTCAGTCCGGTCCCGCCTCTCAACGTCGCGTTCAGCAGGCCACTCCAGTGAGAGAGAAATGAAATGCCCTATGCCTATCTCGCCTTCGGCCGAGCCATTGAGGAGAAAAAAGTAGTGACGTTCGATGGTGAGGAATTTGAGGTCTCTCCGTCCGAACTTGATCGGCGACTTGAAGAGTGCGAGGAGGAGCGTCGCCGCATTGAGCAACGAAACCTTCGAGCAACAGAAGCGGTGCATAAGGCGAGAGACTCCTGGCTGACCTCATGCGAGTTGCGCGAGCGCCAGTACCCGGAACGTTTGGTGGGGCCCAAGAGAGCAGAACTCAGTTATGATTCCTTCACACTGGACGGGGTGCCTCAGAAATGCGCGGCTGGCCACGGCCGCGCCTACCTGGAAAAAGTGGCCGAAGAGAAATTCCCGGACGCTGTAATGGAGAAGGTTCCGGCGCGGCCCAAGTCGCGAGTTGCCTATGGCGTATACTGGAAGGCGAATTTAATCCAAGACGGGGAATCCCAGGAACTCGCTTGGCCCTTCCTGACTATGGATCACGGAGCGCCCTTGCAGTGGATCACCCAGGTGCTCAATGAGTATGAGGAACAGGGCTGGTCGTTGGTGCAAGTGACCGAGGACCACGGCCTCTACCGCCGCGAAGACGGACTCAACGAGGCCTACCTCAACCGCATTCGCTATCTCCTCCATCGGGCCCCCTGACCTCGTTCGCGCGACCAGCCGTACGCGCCGACCGGGGCGAGACGGCGAACGGCATCCGGGGCGGGCGGCATGTGCGGCGGACGCGGGAGGCGTGGGGAATGATCGGCCGAACGGGCACCCACAGGCGTCGCCCTCTTCGTGCCATTCCGCGACCTGGCTGAAGCTGCGAACATCTCCACCCTCTTCAGTCACGTGCCTCAGGGACAGTTCGCCACCCGCGTGGGCCCAGTCTTCGACAAACTCGGTGCTCCGCTCACCAAGGTCGAGAACGCGTCCCTCAAGCCCCTCGCCATCACGTTCGTCGACCACGTCATCATCCTGTGCAACGAGGTACCAACGACGACGGAGCGTTCGCCTACTGCGCGAGCACGGCGCCGTCCGGTTGGACCGGCCTGGCGCGCCGAGCGACGAGGTCCGGCGGGCGTGACGGGCCGGGGGCAACGGCACCGGCGGCCTCTCCGGGTGCCCTGTGCGCGCCGCCCACGCTGCGCCGAGAGAGCCTCCAGCGCACCCAGAAAGCGAGGATGGGGCCCACTCGCAAAAGCGGGGACCCCATCCTTCAGGTGGCGGAGGCGGAGGGATTTGAACCCTCGATGGGGGCTACCCCAAACCGCATTAGCAGTGCGGCGCCATAGACCGGACTAGGCGACGCCTCCAACAAGCCTCGCTAGGGTAACCGTCCCGACCCTCTCCGAGCAAAGTCGACCCCCAACCCGGGCCTGCGCGTCGTGCGTGACGGCAGAGCCGCGGCCCGGCCGCTGCGGTCGAAAGAGTGGGAGACGCCGAGGAATCGGGGTTTTCTCGGCGTGTCTCACTCTCTCGACGGGGGAGTGGCGACTGCAGCACGCACCTCGGGTGACGTCGGCAGCAACACCGAGAACGCCGTCCGCCCCGGTTGGCTATCCAACTCCACGCGCCCCTGATGGGCCCCCGCGACCGCCGCAACGATCGACAACCCCAGCCCGGTCGACCCCGACGCCCGGTTGCGCGAGTCGTCGCCGCGCGTGAACCGCTCGAACACGTTGGGCTGCAAGGATTCCGGTATGCCGGGCCCGTCGTCTTCGACGGTCACCCGGACCACGTCCGCCTCGGGACGCACCCGCGTGACCACCCGGGTCCCGGCCGGGGTGTGAGTACGCGCATTGGCGAGCAGGTTCGCCAGCACCTGGTGGAGACGGGCCTGGTCGCCCGGCACCTCGACCGGCTCGTCGGGCAAGTCGAGCTCCCACACGTGATCGGGCGCCGCGGCATACGCATCGCTGACGACATCCATCGCGAGCAGGGTGAGGTCGACCGGCGCCTGCTCCAACGGGCGCCCCGAATCCAAGCGCGCCAGCAGCAACAAGTCCTCGACGAGTCCCTGCATCCGCAACGCCTCCGACTCCACTCGGGACAGTGCGTGGGTGACCGACGCGGGCACCGGGTCGGGCTCGCGACGGGACAACTCGGCATACCCGCGAATCGAGGCGAGCGGGGTGCGCAACTCGTGCGAGGCGTCCGCGACGAATTGGCGCACCCGCGTCTCGGAGGCCTGCCGGGTCTTGAGCGCGTCCTCGACGTTGTCGAGCATCGTGTTGAGGGCGTGGCCGACCTGGCCGACCTCGGTGTGCGGATCGGCGTCCGCGGCCGCCACCCGCGCGGGCAGGCGGACCGCGCCGGAGTCGAGTTTGAGGTCGCTCACCTGGCGGGCGGTGTCGGCGACCCGGACGAGCGGGGCGAGGTTGCGCCGGATGAGCCAGTTCCCGCCGACGCCGACGATGACGAGGCCGAGGAGGGTGCCGCCGGCGACGAGTTCGAGGAGGTTGGCGAGGGTTTGGTCGACGGCGGCGGTGGGCACCCCGACGATGGTCGTGGTCGTCCCATCGCTGCGGGCGGCCACCAGGTAGGTGCCCGTGCCTTGGCCGAGGTCGACGCGCTCCTCGTGTTGCTGCAGGTCGCTGCTCGCTGCCACGAGGGTCGCGATCTGGCTGGAACTCAACCTTTCTCGATTGGTGCCGAAGGACGTGATCATCGCCATCGGCTGCCCACTACTGTCGAGCACCACCGCATCGGAACGCATGACCACGCGCAACACCGCCGAGGAGTTGCGCGGACCGGGACCGTGTCGCCCCGTCCCCTCCTCGCCGCTGCCGATGACGGGAGAGTCGCGGGTCGGGCCCGGCCCGATCGCCGAGTTCTGGGCGCCGGCCAGTTCATCGTGGAGTTGGCCGTCGAGGTGCCGCTTGGTGAAGCCGACGGTGAACGCCCCGGTCGTCAGCATGACCACGGTGAACAACGCGAGCACCGACACCAGCACTTGGGAGCGCAAGGTCCACGTCGAGGGGCGGAGCAACGTGGCGGGCATGGGGCGGGCCTTTCGGGCGAGGAGGTGAGGCTGGCTAGTCGGCGGGCTTGAGAACGTACCCGACGCCGCGCATCGTGTGGATCATCGGGGCCCGCCCGGCGTCGACCTTCTTGCGCAGGTAGGAGATGTAGAGCTCGACAACGTTGGCTTGCCCGCCGAAGTCGTAGTTCCACACCCGGTCGAGGATCTGGGCCTTGGAGAGCACCCTCTTGGGGTTGCGCATGAGGTAGCGCAACAACTCGAACTCGGTCGCCGTCAGCGTGATGGAAGCGCCACCGCGGGTGACCTCGTGGCTGTCCTCGTCCATCGTGAGGTCGCCGACCACGAGCAGGCTCGACGCGTCGTCCGCGACAATCGCCGTGCGGCGCATGAGCGCTCGCAGCCGGGCGACGACCTCCTCGAGGCTGAACGGTTTCGTCACGTAGTCGTCGCCGCCGGCCGTCAACCCCGCGACCCGATCCTCGACCGCATCCTTGGCGGTGAGGAAGAGGACCGGCACGTTGGGCGTGTCGGCTCGCATCCGCCGCATGACCTCCAACCCGTCGAAGTCGGGCAGCATCATGTCGAGGACGACCGCGTCCGGCTCGAACTCCTTGGCGGCGCGCACCGCCTTCAGCCCGGTGCCCGCGGTCTGGACCTCCCAGCCTTCGTATCGCAGGGCCATGGAAAGCAACTCGGTGAGGTTGGCCTCGTCGTCGACGACGAGGACCCGGACGGGGCTGCCGTCGAGGCGCTGCAGCTGAGGGGCGGTGTGCGTGCTGTTCATGGTCGTTAGTCAACCGTGGCTGGGTCGGTGCCGGCCATGTGTTCGCTGTGTGATTTCTGTGAGGTGCCGCCCCGGTCTGGTGGGCAGATCCTAGCCCGGGCACGGGTCGCTGACAGCCTCCCCATAGCGCCGGCGCCGATCGTGACGGAGTCATTCCCTTCCCGCTGAGGAGTCCGCAATGCCCGATCGCCACCCCGACGTCCCGTCGTCCGCCGACCCCACCGTCGAAACCCCGGTGTATGCCGCGGACCCGCCCGCCGCTGCCGCGTCCAGTCCCGAGATGGCCGCGGATCCGGCCCCGGAGGTCTTCCCGACCGCGGCGTATGCCGTGAGCCCGGCGCCCACGGCGCGGCGCTGGCCCTGGTCGGCGCGCACCACGGCCATTGCGGCTGCGGCGGCGCTGGGGATTGCCACGGTGGGGGCGGCCAGCGGCGCGGCAGCGGTCAGCCTGATGCAGGGCAGCGACCACAGCGGCCAGTTCCAGGGGGGCGGTCACGGTGGCCCGGGAGGCCAGGGCCAGGGCCAGGGGCAGCAGGGCGGCGGCCCGGGGCAAAACACCCAGGGCGGTCCCGGTCAACAGGGCGGGCCGGGCACGCAGGGGTTCGGCAGCCAGAGCGGCACCCAATCGGGGGTCATCGGTGGCACGGGTGTGAGCGGTTCGGCGATGGGAGGTGGGGTGACGAGCACGCGCGGTTCGTGACCGACCCAGCCCCGCGGCATACTGAAGCGGCGCGCACCTGTGACGGTGCGCGCCGCTCTCGACCGGTGTCCTGCTCCGTGGCGGCTAGCCCTGGGGCGGGGAGACCGCCGGCGCGGCGCCCTTGGCCAGCCGAGACTCCTTGTGGCCGTAGGCGAAGTAGATGCCGAAGCCGAGGGCCATCCAGATCGCGAACCGCAGCCACGTCTCCAACGGCAAGGTGAGCATGAGGTAGGCGCAGATCGCGGCCGAGATCCACGGCAGCCACGGCGAGAACGGCACCTTGAACGGCCGGTCGAAGTCGGGGCGCCGCTTGCGCAACACCGGCACGGCGAGCGAAACGAGGAAGAACGCGGTGAGGGTGCCGATGTTGATCATGTATTCGAGCTTGCCGACGGGCGTGAACGCGGCGACCAGCGCGACGATGACCCCGACCCCGACGGTGATCTTGACCGGCGTGCCGGTGCGGGGGTTCGTCTTGCCCAGCCCCGAGGGCAGCAGCCAGTCCCGCGACATCGCGAACACCACCCGCGAGGTGCCGATGAGCAGCGTCATGACGACCGTCGTCAGACCCGCGACGGCGCCCGCCGAGATGAGCGTGGCGTAGAACGGCTTGCCCACGTCGACGAAGATCTTGGCCAACGAGGCCTCCGAGGAGAGCTTGTCGTAGCGCACCATGCCGGTCATGACCAGCGCCACCGCGCAGTAGAGCACCGTGCAGATGAGCAGCGAGCCGATGATGCCGCGGGGCAGGTCGCGGGCCGGGTTCTTTGCCTCCTCCGCGGTGGTGGCGACGACGTCGAAACCGATGTAGGCGAAGAACACCAGGGAGGCGCCGGCGAGGATGCCGCCGATCCCGTATGCCGTCGGCGAGAGCCCGAAGAGGGTCTGGATGAGCGGGGCCTCCCAGGTCGAGGCGGCCCCCTGGGTGGCGACGGCCTCGGGCACGAACGGGCTGTAGTTGGCCGTGTTGATGTAGCCGATGCCGGCGATGATGACGAACAGCACGATGAACACCTTGAGCGCGACGAGCGCCATGTTGACGCGCATCGACTCCTTGATGCCGATCGTCACGAGCACGGTGAGGACCGCGACCAGCCCGAACGCGGGCAGGTCGAAACTCGACCCGTAGGCCACCGAGGCGGGGATGGTGATCCCGAGCCGGTCGAGGAACACCCCGAGATAGGCCGACCACCCTTGGGCGACGACGGACGCGCCGAGCATGAGCTCGAGGAGCAGGTCCCACCCGATGATCCAGGCGACGATTTCCCCGAGTGAGGCGTAGGAGAAGGTGTATGCCGACCCGGACACCGGGATCGCGGAGGCGAACTCGGCGTAGCACAGGGCGGCCAGGCCGCAGCAGAGCGCGGCGACGATGAAGGACACGATGATGGCCGGCCCGGCGAGGGAGTGGGCAGCCCGCCCGGCGACGGTGAAGATGCCGGCCCCGATGACGACCCCGACCCCGAAGACGGTGAGGTCGAGCGCGGTGAGCTTCTTCTTGAGCTGGTACTCCGGCTCGTCGCCCTCGAGGATGGTCTGCTCGATGGACTTCGTACGCATGACGCTCATGCGGTGTTCTCCCGTCGACGGATGTGGATGAGGCAACCTAACGCGTTGGGGTCGTCGGTGCGCGGCGAGTCCGCCGTCCCGATGACCTGGATTCCCAGCTGGGTGAGGTGCTGGGCTGATTCCCTGTTTCCGACTGTCATACCCCTGAGCCCCTCAACATCAGGGCTGGTGCGGACGGTGATAGGGACGCGCGGGGTGAGCCGGTCGGGCGGGTCGAGCCGGTCGGGCCACGATGACCGGCAGTTCGTCGGTGTCGTCGATGTCGCGTTCGAGGTCTTCGCTGCGATACACCTGCTCCCACGGCCTGTGCCGGTCGGGCGTTGCGGACCGTCCCCCCGGTATGCCGCTGCCGCGCCCACCAGCCCTGCCGTCGCCGCCCCCGTCGCGGCGACCGCGCGAGGACGGGGAGCGTGATGGTGGGTCTGCGGCATACCCGGTGCCGGGACCCCCCTCCGGCGCGGGGCCGGCATACGGGTCGCCCGAGCCCGGCCGGGGCGAGCGAGTGTCATCATCGGGATCCCGATCGTCGGGGCCCCCCTGCGGATCGGGGTCATCGTCCAGGCGGTCGTCGCCGTCCCAGCGGTCCTCGCCTGCATGGGGTGCGAGGTTGAAGAGTTGACGGCAAATGGCCTGGTAGAGCTGCTCGGCGTTGGGCACGTGTTCGACGGTGGAAAGGGCTTGTTCCTGACCGGCGGATTCGATGTGGAAGGAGCCGTAGCCGAGCAGGCGGCCCATGAGGCTGCGGTCGAAGCGCAGGTCGGTCACCTTCGTCATGAGGAGCATCGAGGCCCGGCGGTGGATGAACCCTTCGAAGTAGAGAAGGCGCCGGGCGGTGACGACGAAGAAGTCGTGGCGCCAACTGGCGATCCGCCAAGCGAAGTAGCCGGTCATGACGAGCCAGGTGAGCCACATGGCACTGGCGAGCATCTGCCCCGAGGGCGTCTCCGGGGCGTTCACATCGACGGTAAAGGCCAGGATGGTGGCGAGGACCATGCCGAGGATCGGCCAGAACTGAGAGATCCAGTGTTGCCGCTCAACGGCGACGACATGCTCGCCAGGGAGGATGTAGCGGCGCAGTTCGCGGACGTGACGGGCCGACGCGACGCGGCCGCGGCCCCCGCCCCGCGCGGCGACGCTCACGAGGTCACCGCTTGAGGAGGGCGTCGAAGAAGGCGGCGATGTTCTTGACCCCATTGCCGAGGATGTCCCATGCGTTGCCGACGAGGGCGGCGGCGTTGGTCGGTGAGGTGAAAATCGCGTAGAGCACGAAGATGACGAGCAGCCACAAGACGAGCTTCTTGATGGGCGGCATGGTCACTCCCGATGGTCAGGTCGCAGGGCGCGCGTCGTCACACCCGGCCCCATCATGACGGATGTGACGGGTGTGACGTGTGAGGCGTAGCGGCGTGTCGGGGTGCGCGGCAGATGAGCCAGGCGGGAAGTGGCGCCCGCGAGGTCGGCGTTCGCCCGCGGCATACCGGGTGGTCAGACGACGCCGTAGAGCCGGTCACCGGCGTCACCGAGACCGGGGACGATGTAGCCGTGCTCGTTGAGGCGCTCGTCAATCGCCCCGGTGACCAGCGTGATCGGCGGGGTGACGTCGGCGAGATCGGCCTCCATCCGGGCCACGCCCTCCGGGGCCGCGAGCAGGGTGACGGCGGTGATGTCGTCCGCGCCGCGGTCGAGAAGGAACCGGATCGCGTCGACCATGGAACCCCCGGTGGCGAGCATCGGGTCGAGGACGTAGACCTGGCGCCCGTGGAGGTTGTCGGGGAGCCGGTTGGCGTAGGTGATGGCCTCGAGGGTCTCCTCGTTGCGCTGCATCCCGAGGAACCCCACCTCGGCACTGGGCAGCAGGCGCACCATGCCCTCGAGCATCCCGAGGCCCGCGCGCAGGATGGGCACGACGAGCGGCTTGGGGTTGGACAGTTTGATGCCGGTCGTCGGCGCGACGGGCGTCTCGATCTCGAAGGGTTCGACCCGCACGTCCCGGGTCGCTTCGTACGCGAGGAGGGTCATCAGCTCCTCGGCGAGGCGCCGGAATGTCGGGGAGTCGGTGCGCTTGTCACGCAGGTAGGTCAGTTTGTGGGCGATGAGACGGTGGTCGGCGACGTGGACGCGCATACGCGAAACTTACCCCGTGGGCTCACCTCGCCGTGCCGCGCTCGATCCGGTGTATGCCGCTGCGCTCGCCACGGCGTTGGAGCTGGCTGCCGCTGCGGGCCGGGTCGGGGAGGTGCCGGTGGGGGCGGTGGTCCTGGGGCCGGACGGTCTCGAATGGGGACGGGGGGCCAACGAGCGGGAGCGCGGGTCGGGCGGCGCGGGTGGGGGCGGCGGGGACGTGCTGGGGCACGCGGAGGTGGTGGCGCTGCGGGCGGCGGCGCGGCATACGGGGTCGTGGCGGTTGACCGGAGCCACATTGGTGGTGACGTTGGAACCGTGCCCGATGTGCTGCTGGGCGGCGCAACAGGCGCGGGTGGAGCGGGTGGTGTTCGCGGCGTGGGACGACAAGGCGGGAGCGTGCGGGTCGGTGTGGGACCTGGCCCGGGACTCGCGGGCGCTGCATCGGATGGAGGTCATCGGGGGAGTGGCGGGGGCGGCGGAGGCGAGTGCGGCGTTGCTCCGGGAGTTCTTTGCGGCGCGCCGGTAGGCGGGGGTCGGGATCGAGGGAGCGGGCTTGGGCGCCAGGGTAGGCATGCTGCGGCGAAGGGGAGACCGCACGCGTGGGGTGCTGGCTCGGCACGGATTTCGGGGAGGCTCACGCCCTCGGGTAGTCTGTCCGGCGGTGGCGTGTCCGAGCGGCCAAAGGAGCACGCCTCGAAAGCGTGTGTGGGGGCAACTCCACCGTGGGTTCGAATCCCACCGCCACCGC
>Ga0116175_1000571_pt1 | contig 25413 bp, 20 predicted proteins | sample AD_UKC125_MetaG_FD_89802 | JGI IMG/M metagenome (GOLD analysis project Ga0116175, IMG submission 89802) | Active sludge microbial communities of municipal wastewater-treating anaerobic digesters from USA - AD_UKC125_MetaG | ecosystem: Engineered > Bioreactor > Anaerobic > Digestate | place: USA... | reverse complement strand
GAGCTAAGTAAAGAGGCAGAAAATTATAAAGATGGTTCGGATTCAGAAGATAAAAAATCACAAGATATGGCAGAGTTCTTGTGGAAAGCAGAAAAAAATAAAGACATAACAGATACGGAAAAAAAGAGCTATATCGGAATATATAGATTGATTCATCAAGTAAATGAATCTGATGGTGCAGTGATAGGACAGCTTTTACATCAGAATACATCGGTAACGATGAGAAATATGATGACAGCTGTAAGGTCTAAAAAGCATGAGGGACAGGAAGTATCAATAGACGATAATTTCGGAATGACAAAAGAGGTAAAAAAATCAGAGCTAAATATTACACAGCAGATTGAATTATCATTTCAAAAGAGTCATCTAAAGAATGCTGAAGAAACCATGACTCCAGTGAAACTCCATGCCATGGGAGGAGAGAGTGCATATATAGATATGACTCCTGAACAGTTTGATACAGCGCTTCAATACCAATATCAAAATGGAGATAATAAGGAAAAGCAAAATAAAATTGATGAAGAAAATCAAGCTTGGTATGAATATAGATCAAATGAGATCAAAAGCTCAGTTGTCCAAGAAGATAAAATCTATAATATTCTCGAAAAAATGGATATTCCAACATCACCAGCAAACCTTGCGGCTACCTATAATATGATCTCAAATGGAAGAAAAGTATTTGATCAATTGGCTAAATATCATGTTAATGCAGATGGCTCGGTGGTAGATGTAAATAATCCTGATATAAAGGCAATGACGCAACAGCTTATGGAAAAGTATGGAGAAGCGTGTAAAACACCAGAAGAAATGGCAGAGGCACAAGAGCATCTGGCAGATCAGGCAGAAAATGTAATGAAGAATTTTGCAGGATCAGAAAATGGAGAATATTTAGATCTAAAGGCAATTCAAGCAATGAGCAAGGAACTGTCATTATATGGGAAAATGGCTGATGACGAAATATATCATATTCCGGTAATGGTTGCAGATCAAAATGGAGTTATGACATTAAAGATAGTTAGGGGTGAAGAAAATCGTGGACTTGTCGATATATTTATTGAGGGTAGTGAATCGGCAAAAACCCGAGCTTCATTTAAGGCAGATTCTGAAGGAGTGACGGGAAAGATAGAAACTACCGACAAATCTTATGAGGAATATTTTCTAAACAAACGATCAGAACTCGAAGAACGGATATCAAAAGAGTCTGGCCTCACTGCGAATCTTGAAATTAAAGAAAATGACATTTCAGATATAACGGATCTATATCAGAGAAATGTAGATAACAATGGAACAGATACGGTTTCTACAAAAAAACTGTATTCTGTGGCAAAAGCATTTATCGACACTTTAAGTCAGAGAAATTAAGACCTGAAATGGTTTAATTGCTCGGATGAAGCAAAATGATATGGAAACGAAAGAGGTAAGACATGAAGATCAATAATAATATCTCAGCAGTTGTAACAAATAAACAGCTTTTAAGAACGGAAGATAGTCTGACTGCAGCAATGCAGAGACTTTCAAGTGGATTAAAGATCAATCATTCCAAGGATGATCCATCAGGAATGGCTATTTCCGGTAAAATGCATACGCAGATCAAGGGATTAGGAAGGGCATCGCAGAATGCTAATGATGGAGTAAGCGTAATTCAGACAGCTGATGGAGCACTTTCAGAAGTTACAAGTATGCTCCAAAGAATGAGAGAGCTATCAGTTCAGGCAGCCAATGAACTTAACTCACCAGATGAAAGAGGCGCTGTTCAAAAAGAGATTGGTTCCCTTAGAAATGAAATAGATCGAGTATCTTCAGACACAGAATTCAATACCAAATCACTTTTGGATGGGTCTCTTGATACAAGAGTGTATGGGGAGCATTTTTCCAGGACGTACGTAAGTGAATCTGTTACACCAGGGACCTATAAAATGACAATAAATTCAGCAGCTGAACAAGCCAGTACTTCTAATGCCACAGCGACTGCGCTTACAGGAACCGTAACTGCGGCTCAGGCAGGAGCAATGAAGATCAATGGCGTAGGTATCAAGATCACAGAGGGAATGAGCGCCAGTGAAGTATATGAATCACTACGAAAAGGTGCAGAGGAAGCATCTTGTCAGATATCCAATGAGGGAGATCCCCTTAAGATATCTTCAAATTATTATGGAAAAAGCAGTAGTGTAGAGGTTGTTTTTGGCAATGAAGGACTAAGAGATTATTTTGGATTTACCGACCTAAAGACAACCAGTTATGGAAAAGACGCAGATATTACTTTAAAAACAGAGGATCTGACCACAAATCCACCGGTGTTTGGATTTAGTAAACAGGCTACAGTCAATACAGATGGAAATAGATATACAGTTACAGATACAAATGGATTCGAGATGGAGTTTCTAGCTCAAAATGATGTTGTAAAGGATGGAACAGGAACAGTAATCAGTGGATGGTCAACAGGTGATCTGGATATAGAGGTATCAGACATAGGACCAATGGTTCTCCAGATCGGAGCTAATGAGAGCCAGAATATGAAGGTTAGAATACCATCAATAAGTTCTGAGAATATGTATCTGGATGAAATAGATGTAACCAAAGCAGGTGGCCCGGACAGAGCCATGGCTAATCTCGATAAGGCAATTGCTAGGGTAAGTGAGATAAGATCAGGAATGGGAGCTAACCAGAATCGTCTTGAGAGTACTGTAATGAGTCTAGATGAAACAGATGAAAATATGAACTCAGCAGTTTCCCGTATCGAAGATTCAGATATGGCAGCGGAGATGGCGGAGTATACTAGGTATAATGTTCTTCAGCAGGCTGCTACAAGTGTATTGTCACAGGCAAATGAGATACCTCAGACAGCGCTACAACTTCTTCAGAAATAGTTAATTTAATACACAGAAGATTTGTCTTACAGATTAAGAGACAGATATTTTGAAAAAATAAGAAGATATATAAAGAGGATAAAGTATGACATCTGAAGAAATCAAAGAATATACCCAGAGAATTATACAGAGTAACAGAACAGAGATAATAGTTGTTCTGTTTGACATTTATAATAAATACATAGATGAATCCCATAAAGCACTCAAAGATGGTAATAATGACGAGTATAAGAACTCCTGTCATAATGCATCGAGAGTGATACTTCATCTGAAGAATGATCTGGATTTTAGATATCCGCAGTCACGTAATCTGTATGCACTTTATGATTACTGTGATAGATGTATATCAAAGTCAATTTATTCAAGAGATGATAAATACCTCGAAGACACCTTGAAAGTAATGTCTGATCTTAGAGAATCCTTTGTGCAGCTTGCACAAAGTGATAGTAGTGAACCATTGATGAAAAATGCAGAAAAGATAACATTTGGACTGACATACGATAGGAATGATGTGACAGGAATACAGGAAAATTATGATTCCAGAAGAGGATTTCTAGTGTAATCAAATGTTTATGTGAAAACAAACAAACCATTCGTTTTGGCAAAAATTTTAAAGAAGAAGATTTTTTATTAAATCTTCTTCTTTTTTTGTGTCTAAAAAATATGTTATATAAAAAAATATTAAAGCATAAAACCGCATAAATATAATGAAAAGAGAAATTAATCGCAAAAAAAGTAAATTTCAGCATATTTAACAAAAATGGAACTTGCACGAGGTGCTATGTAACTCAGGGTAAACGGGGAATATAATCTCTACACGATGAGAGGAGATAAAATGCCAAATGAAATAGATATAGCCTTTATCCTGATATTCCTATCAGGGGCAACGATATTTGATTTTAAGAAAAAAAGGATTCCAAATGTATATATTCTGGTAGGAATGATAGCAACATTGATAAGAGCTGCAGTAGCCGGAAACATTAATGGGATTGAGGAATGGTTAATAGGTCTCATATGCCCGATCATAATCCTATTCATATTATTTGCAGCAAGAGTATTGGGAGCCGGAGATATTAAAGTGATTGCAGTTATATCTTCTATGGTATCAAGGGAATGGGCAGTTCTTTTTACAGGAATGATATTTATTACAGCTGGAACATTTTCATTGACGGTAATGATCTTTCGTGGGGAATTGATGCGTAGGATATATGTGTTAGGCAATTATATCTATCAAATATCAACAGAGAAAAAGATAATGCATTATCCCAGGGATGAGGCGGAGTCGGGGAAAATAGCAATGGTACCATTTATGTTTATAGGCGCTTTTCTAACAGAACTGATTATATTGATTTGGAGGTAAAAATGAAAAAAACAAAGATGCTAATATGCGATATGGATGTCAGCTACTTAAGAGCATTGGTGGGATACCTGATGGGAGACAGTGACGAGTATGATATCACTTGTTTTTCTGATACAGATGGATACATCTCATCAAGCAACACTTTTGATGTAAGACTTCTAACAAAAGATTTTATCGGAAATAACCATGATGATTTACTAGATGATGAAATAGAGCCCCAAGATAAAAGCAAAGGGAATTCGGTAGATATACAGCTCTTAGGTGCCAATGATGTTCCGGAGATAGGTATGAATCATCTATATAAATTTCAGGATATGAAGACATTTATGGAGAAACTTGAGCGATTTACATTAAAAAATGCCACTAAGAATTGTTCGGGAAACAACAGTAAGCTAATAGGTGTTTATTCTCCTAGTCACCACAGACTGAAACTTCCATTTTCACTTGTATACAGTAATATCTGCAAAAACAATGGAAAGGTTCTCTTAGTGGATCTCGAAGCAAATTCCTATTTAAATAAAATAGTAGGAAAAGATCCGGTACATAACCTTACAGATTATATGTATGCTTTGTCGACAGATACAGTGGAGGATGAAATGTCTATAGGAGATTATGTCAATTTCTATGATGGACTGGCATATATGGCCCCTGTGTCAGATCCGGCAGAACTGTGGGAAATAGAAGAAGAGCAGTGGAGCCAATTAGCTGCAAAATTAAAACAAAGTCCTTTTGATGTGGTTGTAATTGTAATAGGCGAAATGGGAAATGAAATAAACGGAATCATGAAAGGACTAAGCGAGATCATACTTGTGGAAGGTAATGATGAGTATTCTGAAGAATGTCTGAAAAAATATAAGGATTATCTGGAGAGAAAGAAACTAAATGTATCTGTTCAGGAGGTTCGGTTAGAGGATAGAGATAAAGATTTTGGAAGAAAATTCAATATAGTTGAACTTATGCAGGATAATCCGGACAAGTGGATAAACAATGTAAAGAGATACGACAGAGTAGTAAGTGCGGTGGGGTAGGTGAGAAAAAGTGGAAGAATCACAAGAGGAAAAAATAGTAGGGATCATCCGGCAACAGGTCAAGGAGGAATTAGACCTTAATAGAGAGTTAAGTGATGGAGAAGTACTTAGCACTATAAGAGAGATAATATGTCAGAAAGGCAAGGAAACCTCTATTGGCATAGAGAAAAGAAAGCAAATTGAAAAAAATGTTTTTTATTCTCTTCGAAAATTGGACATTATCCAGGAATTTTTGGATGATGACAACATTTCAGAAATAATGGTCAATGGTCCTTCAAATATCTTTTATGAAAAGGACGGAAGAATACAAAAGTCTGATAAGTATTTTTCGGAACCGGGTAAATTGGAAGATATCATACAGAGAATTGTGGCATCTCAAAATAAAATCGTGAATGAAAGTGTTCCAATCGTTGATACAAGGTTAGAGGATGGATCTAGAGTGAATATCGTATTACCGCCTGTGGCGGTTGATGGAGGAACGATATCCATCAGAAAATTCCCAAAAGAATCAATTGATATGGAGAAACTGTTAGCACTTGGTACTGTCAATGAAGAAATTAGTGATTTCTTGAAAATGGCAATTGCTAGTAGATACAACATTTTTATTTCAGGAGGAACGTCCAGTGGGAAAACAACATTTTTAAATGCCCTTACGGAATTTATAGCCCCACAAGAACGAGTGATAACTATTGAAGATTCAGCAGAATTAAGAGTCATAGGCGTTCAAAATATAGTCAGACTAGAAGGAAGAAATAAAAATCTGGAAGGAAGACTAGAGATAACGATCAGAGACCTGGTTCGAACGAGTCTAAGGATGCGACCCGACAGAATCATAGTAGGTGAATGCAGAGGAGCAGAAACTCTTGAGATGCTGCAGGCATTTAATACAGGGCACGATGGAGGAATTAGTACCGGTCACAGCAATTCTACGGAGGATATGATATCTAGAATTATTAGTATGTCACTTATGGCAGAGAACCTTCCAATAGAAGTCATAAAAAATCAGATTGCCTCTGGATTGGATATTATGGTACATCTTGAAAAAACGGCATCGGGAAAGAGAAGGGTAAAGGAAATAGCCGAGATCAGAGGAATTATCAATGGAGAAATACAGCTAGGGGTGCTGTACGAATTAGAAGGAAATAAATGGGTGAAAAAAGACATGCTTCAGAACAAAGGAAAAGCAGAACTAGCAGGATTCAACCTAGAATAAAAATATTGTTTATTAGCTTTATAGAGACAATTTTAATGTCTTGGATTGTATATGACAGCATTTGGGGTATGGTCATATTCCCAATTGTTTACGTGATAAATCATTTATATCAGAAAAAAAAGGAAAGGGAAGACTTCGTCAGAGAATTTAGAGAAGAATATCGAGAATTCTTAAATGGTGTTGCTTCATTTTTGTCAGGTGGTCTATCAATTGAGCAAGCATTTCTAGAGGAAGAAAAAGAACTCTGCATCCAGTATGGGGATGAATCTTACATGAAAGGCAAACTTCACAAGATCAATTCGGAGGTTTGCCTGAATAGATCTATTGAAGAAGCTTTTGGGAATTTCTCAAGTGAAATCGGATTGGATGAAGTGAAGGAATTCGCTGAAATATTTATATATGCTAAAAGGATGGGCGGTGATTATGTCAGGAACATACGTCATACAGCAGATAAGATAAGCGAGAATATTGAGATCATGATAGACATCGATATTATTACGGCAGAAAAGAAGCTGGAGATGAAAATAATGAGCATGATGCCAGTCGCTATCATTATTTACATTCGACTTACGGCAGCAGGATTTATTATGCCTATGTATGCTGGTGCAGCTGGACATATAATCATGACAGCTTGTATGATCGCATATGGTTTCTGCCTTTTGCTGGGTAAGAAGATCACTGAAAAGATATAGGTGGATATGATAACATTAATAATTTTTGTTGTAACAATTGGTTTATATAGGAAAAGTAACAATCCTCTTATCAAAAACAGTTCTATAGGGAAAATGATTTTTGCTCTTGAAATAATAGGAATCATGACATTCACTGCGGATTATCTCCAAAATCGGGTTTTTTATAATGGAGAAGTAATCAGAAATGAAGCAGGCGAAGGTTCCAAGAAAGAGGTTTTAGAGGTTGCAAGGGGAAAAGAAAAAGATTCTCTGAAAATTGAAATCAATAATAGAGAGCTCAGTAAAAGGGAAAAAGAAAAATATATAAAAGCGGCGGAAAAGGAAATAGACAAATCTTTTCCTGGAAAAAATAAAAGCATAGATAAAATAAAAAAACCAGTGGTTATGCGAAGCGAATATCAGAATGGTAAGGTATCTGCCACGTGGAATTTTAGCCGAGATGATCTGGTGACATCAAAGGGATTAATTACCAATGAAGAAATAAAAGATAAGGAAATGGTTGATGCCGTTGTTACTCTTGCCTGTGATGACATGGAAGAAACCTACAATTTCTCATTTGTCGTTATGAAGCCGGATATAAATGATCAGGAAGATTTCGTAAAACTAGTACAAAACTTAGTGAAAAATAAGGATAGATCTGTGCCGGAAAAATCAAGATATATCTTACCTGACTCGATCTACGGGGAAAAAATAAATTGGAAGAAACCCATGGAGAAAAGGGGAGAAATCCTATGTGCATTGGGATTACTTATTATTATTATATGGCCGCTTAGAGAAAAAGAGATTATAAAGACCAAAAAAAAGAAAAGAAATGAGGACCTAGAACGTGATTATCCTGAAATAATTCGAAAACTGTCCCTTTTTGTGAGTTGCGGAATAACAGTAAAAAGGTCATTCGAAATAATTGCAAGAGATTATAGTGAATCAATCATAGGAATCAAGACAGAAGTAAGATACGGATATGAAGCGGTCTTAAAGATCACAAGGCTGATACAATCCGGAGTCTCAGAAATGGAAGCATATGAAAGAATGGGGAGAGATGACAGGATATTTAGAAAATTATCAACCATACTTACACAAAATCTTAGACTGGGAACTGAAGATATGCAGGAAAAACTAGAAAGAGAAGCGATAGATGCAGAAACTAGGGAGAGACAAAGAATAAGACTGGCCGGTGAGAAAATATCCACTAGGCTATTGATCCCACTTATGGGAATACTTGGGATAGTTATGGTTGTATTAATGGTTCCTGCTATGTGGGGAATTTCAATATAAGAATGAAAATTTTTTAAAATAGAGTACTTTAAATAAAAAGTTTTAAATAAGAAAAAAGAAAATAAAAAAGTAGTTATAGAAGTGAGGTGTGCAATATATATGAAACTAATCAAGTTAAAAAATGAGATCAAAGATTTTATTGATGATGAAAGTGGAGCTAGCGTGTTGGAGGTAGTACTTTTATTAGTTGTCGCAATCTCTTTGGTTCTTATTTTTAAAGAGCAGATAACAGATCTTGTTAACAATATATTTAAAAAAGTGTCAAATAATGCGAACAAGATATGATGAAGATTTTCTATAGAAAGAGAAATGGTAGTGTAAGTATATTCCTGGCAATGATTCTGCTTTTTACATTGTCAGTTGTGTTTATTCTTGCGGAAGGTATCAGGCAGCTTGCAATAAAGCAGGAGACCAAGATTATTTCACATACATCAAGGGATTATCTTGAATCAATATATCAAAAAAATCTTTGGGACGATTATGGGATATTGGCGGTAGATATGTCCCTTGGACGGGATAGTGATAATCTGTCCGGGATCGAAGAAAAGCTTATTAAATCAATGGAAAAGAATGGCAATCCTACTATAGATGATGGGATAGATTTTATAAGAGCAGTCCCGTCGTCATGCAGTATCGATGATTATGGACTTCTTACAGATAATAACGGAGCAGCATTTATCAGACTTGCGGCTCAAAAAGAATTTGAAATCATTCCGCTAAAGACAGTTGAGGAACTTATGAACCTGGCCAATAAAGGTAAATCTGGAGCAACAGCTGATGATACTATGATGCAAGACATAGAAAATGGAGAAAAAGCCCTTCAAGATATAGAAAAAGAAAAAACAAAAAGCAAAGAAACAAATGAGAAAAGTGAAATTGCCAGTAGTCATGAAAAGACTGATCAAGAGAAAAGTAAAAATAAATACACCGAAAAGCAATGGGGTGACACAGAGAACCCGATGAAAACGGCAAAGGATCAAAAGGATAAGGAAACGCTTTCATTTTTTATGCCAAAGGGGAAGAAAGTTTCGGACAAGGTGATGTCCACTGACAATATTATAGAAAAAAGAATAATAGAGAAGGGAACCCAGGAGGTAGAATCCCCAAGTGCTATTAATAGAGTCATGTTTAATGAATATATCATGGATAGAATGTCATCGTATTCTAATGAAAAAGAGACTATAGGTCTTAAATATGAGGTGGAATATATACTGGGAGGTTCTGGGTCTGATGGCGAAAACATAAAAAAAATAATAAATCAGATATTGATATTTAGAGAATCAGAAAATGTTTTGGCTATATTCAAAGATCCGATCAAGAATGGAGATGCCGGTTCACTGGCAATCTCAATCGCAGGGGCATCTGCTAATCCGATTTTAATAGAAGCAGTAAAGGCAGGGATAATTGCAGGATGGGCATATGTAGAAAGTGTACTGGATGTCAGAGCGATTATGGATGGGAAAAAAGTACCGCTGATTAAAACTCAAGCAGAATGGACAAGTGATCTAATGTCTCTTCCAACTCTTCTTCGAAATGGATCTCAGGCAAAATCAGTAGAAAGTGGATTATCCTATGAGAGTTATATTAGATTTCTTATGTATTTCAAAGCCGAAAAAACTGCTGCCTATAGGACAATGGATATTATAGAAAAATCCCTTAGTCAATTAGAAGGAATGGAGAACATAAGAATGGATCGACTATTATATTCCGCCAAGATACAAATGGAGTATAAGGCAGATACTATTTTCCCGATTTTTACGGATGTGCCGGAACTTATAAAAGGGTATGCATACCAAAGTGAAGAGGAGATGACTTACCTTAGATAGAAAACAGGGTGAGTAACGGTGTTTCTTTTTATAGTGATGATGCGAATATCATTATCACAAACGGGTAGAAAATATACCCAGGTAAGTAGTTAAAAATAGAATTTTTAAAAAGAGAGGAAATTTATAATTTGGGTCAGGATCAGACAATCTTTAGGAATTTTGTAATTAAAAAAGAGACACCGTTATTCATCCTGAGAAAAAAAGAAGCTTCGTATTCTATAGAGGCAGCAGTTTCATTTTCAATATTTATGTTTATATTCGTAACGGCCCTAATATACATAAGGCTGATCACAGCGCAATATGTCATCAAGGAAAGCATGGTGTTATCCGCTAGGAAGGTAGCAGCGTTTGGAGATAATATTGAAAAAATGGCAGATAAAATCACAGAGAAAATACCTGGCGATGAAGAAAATAAAGATAAAACCGGTTTGTTTTTGCAAAAAACAATATTAATAAATTCTGCAAAAAAAGAAATTAAAAAAAGGACAATTTCACTTCCTTATATAAAAGGTGGGTTAGGAGGATTGGATTTTTCAAAAACAGAGATAACGGACACAGAAATAAATATGGACTGCGTATTTTCTATGAATATAGTAGGAGACTTCATATCAGAACAGTATTTTAAAGTTCATGATGTCGCATCAGCCAGGAGGTTCGTGGGATGGACTCCGGATATGGAAGACAACAAGGAATATGTCTATGTTACCCCGGAGGGAGAGGACTATCACCAAAATAAGACTTGCCCATATCTGAAATTATCTATAAAAGAAGTTTCAAAAGAAAGTATTAAAAAGGCAAGAAATTATCAACAAGGTATCTACTACAAGTGCGAGATGTGTGCAAATGATCATTCACCTTATTATTACGTCACGACATATGGAAACACTTATCACAGCAGTTTAAAATGCAGTGGTCTAAAAAGAACATTGCAGCGGATCACACTTGAAGAAGCAATTAAGAAATACAGACCATGTCCAAAATGTTCAGGAATGTAGGAAAAGGAGATAAAATGGAAAGTCTGAGTCTGATAGGAATGCTTGGGATATTAAGCGTAGAAGATATAAAAAGTCATAAGGTCAGAGATATATTGGTATTGTCCTTTGCTCTAATTGGTGTTCTGATGCATGTGATCTTTCAGAGAATAGGTACTTTTGATGTGATTGGCGGTATGGGAACAGGTGTAGCTGTATTAATAATAAGTAAGAGTACCGGAGAAAAGATAGGTATAGGAGATGGACTGGTACTTATGCTTACAGGAATATTTCTAGGATTCTGGCGAAATATAGCTCTTATTTGGATATCAACAACATTTTTAGCAATATATGGAGGAATAATGATAATGGCAAAGAAAAAAGGAAAAGATGACAGGATTCCATTTATTCCGTTTCTTATGGCAGGGAGCCTACTGATGCTGATCGTAGGAAAAGGAAGTATAAGTTGAGGATAAGACATTTGATAAGTAGGCTGATATATAAACAGCACAAAGGCAGTTATACAGTCGAAGCGGCCGGAGTTATGTCCATGATACTTGTAATAATAGGAATGGCACTTACTCTTAGCTTTCAAGTTTATTCAGAAGCGGCAACAGAAATAGAAAAAAATGTTTCGGACATTGATACGCTGAACAGATTTAGATTATCAAAAATCGGGCAGGAAATAATTGAAGATGTATCAGAAAAAGGCAATGAATAGGAGGATACAATACTTATGAAGGTACAGTATCAAAAAGGGAAAAATAAAAGGTTCATGATCCTGGATGGTGATAAATATCCGGAAAATTATGAGACAGAGATGATGAAGGAAAATAACATCGGTGCTCTTTTGCCATTTTATTCAGTGGAGAAAGATGGAAAGATCCAGTACTGGTACGATATAACCGGACAGAGATCCCTAGAAGAGTATCTGCTTCAGGAGGGAATAAATATCGAGATTCTGTACAAGATCTTTTTATATCTTAAGCTTGCAGTCGAAGAGATTCAGGATTACCTAATATCTGAAGAACATATTCTTATGCAACCGGATACGGTTTTTATAAAAAAGGAAAATGATAGTGGAATAGGGCTATGCTTTTTTCCTCAAAACAATAATGAGATTGCACTTCTTCCAATAGGAGAGTATTTAATCAATAATGCAGATCACAGGAATAAAGAGGTAACATTTATCTGCTACAAATTATATGAGATGATACAGGAACCAGGGTTTTTATATTCTGAGCTAATATCAGAAATCAAAGATCAGATTGATAAAACTGAGAAAATAGAAGACAAGATAATGAGGAATACTTTTTCTGCTGAAATGATTGAAATGAGTACAGATCCTTTAGAAAAAAACAAAAAAGTCATAATACCTGAATATGATAACGATATTAATAATGAAAAGGAATCTGCTGGCATATATAAGGATAGATATGATGATAAAAATGATCAGAAGAAAAATGAAAAAAGAGATATTTTCATGAAAACTATTAAGGTAATCAAGCGAAAAATAAACGAAAAAATAGAAATGATACTAGATAAAGTATATGAGATTTTCCCACAATTAAGAGATATTACAGGTAAAAAACTTGATACTAAAAAAGATGAAGCTGTAGGCAGACTGATATATGAGGGTAACTCTGGAGAAAGTGATTATTGTATAGACCAGAAAGCATTTAAAATAGGCAAAGATAAAAAACGGTCAGATGCTTTTTTGCATTCGCAAAAAATAAATAGGGCACATTCAGTTATAGAAAGAAAAAATGGAAGATTTTATCTAAAAGATCTGAATTCAAAAAGTGGAACATATCATAATGGAAGGAGATTGGAACACGGAGAATACGTCAAGCTAGAAGAAATGGATACCATAAGCTTTGCTGATGTGCCATACCGCTTCGCCTAAGCTATGTTGACAAGAACTGTTTTTTTGGATATTATGGTTCAGCTGGAATAGTTACAGCTGTTAATGGACCCCGGATGACTTCCGGTCCTACGCAATGAGCGCCTTTGAACCGTGTCAGATCAGGAATGAAGCAGCACTAAAATGGATTGCACATGTGCCGTAGGGAACCCGGTGGTATGTACGGGGCCCGTTAACAGCTGTATTTTATTGTAAATAATATATATATAAAAGGAGACGGTAATAAGCCGTCTCCTTTCTTTACTTTCACGTACAAAACAGATAAAATTATTCTGAATAATATCCTCTGATAAATAGGAGTTTTTATGGGTGCAAAAGATAAAACAGAAGATGTGCTTCGCAAGATACACGTATACCTTGCGACAGCTGAACCATATCCAAACAGTTCCAGGCGAGTTGTTGTAGACAGACAGGACTTCTTAGCATTGCTAAAGGAGCTTAGTATCTGTGTCGGTGATATGATGGATGAGTACGAATTTACTCAGGAAACCAAGGAAAAGGCCGATAGGGAACTACGAAGAAAAGGCGAAGAACTAAAAAGTGATGCCAAGAGAGATGCGGAAGATATATATGCTGCATCTATTATCTATACAGATCAAGCACTTCGCGAGATCCAGGTTTCTATAGACCGGGCTCAGAAACGATTGACAGAACTATTTGATTCTACCAGATATGAACTAGACAAACAGAGAAGTGAGGCCAAGGATAATCAGATGGAACTCATTTCTAAAATGGAGGATCTAAAGGATACCAATAAGTATCTTAGACTTATTGAGGATGAAAATCTTAGGATCCAAAAGAAAAAGGAAAGAGACAAAAAAGAAGAAGAGGAATTTGAGTCTGGCCAAGACCAACATGAAGGACCCAAGATAACAGTTAATATGGATTATTTGAAGAAAATGGGAATGGCAATGCCGGGAGAAGAAGATAATGACGATGAAGATATTTAATGATGGCATTTATCTTGTTAATCAGACTGAGATAATTGAAGCTGGATCAGAGTCCAGAGAGAAGCTTATATCAATGGGAAAAAACATTGATTCACAGGAAGCTTCAAAGGGTACTATATCCTATGGGGTTCTATCTAAACACAATACTTCGGGTAGTATGGATAATCTGAAGATCCGTTTTGATAAGCTTACTTCACACGATATAACATATGTAGGAATCATTCAGACAGCAAGAGCATCGGGTCTAGAGAGTTTTCCGATGCCATATGTGCTGACAAATTGTCATAACAGCCTATGTGCTGTTGGTGGAACAATTAACGAGGACGACCATGTCTTTGGATTGTCAGCTGCGAAAAAATATGGTGGTATGTACGTGCCGCCACATATGGCTGTGATTCACCAGTTCGCAAGGGAAATGCTAGCTCGTTGTGGCGATATGATATTAGGTTCTGATTCACATACCAGATATGGTGCGCTTGGAACGATGGCTATAGGTGAGGGCGGCCCGGAACTTGTTAAACAGCTTTTGAACAAGACTTATGATATTAAAAGACCTGAGGTAATGGCGATTTATCTTACAGGTAAGCCGAATATAGGGGTAGGACCACAGGATATTGCATTGGCAATAATCAAGAGCGTTTTTGATAAGGGTATCGTAAAAAATAAAATCATGGAATTTGTGGGTCCCGGAATAGATAATCTATCAATAGATTATAGAATCGGAATAGATGTAATGACTACAGAGACCACCTGCTTGTCATCAATATGGAAGACGGACGACGAAGTTAGGGATTTTTATGATGTTCATGGACGTGTAAATGATTATTCAGAGCTTTCTCCATCAGATGTAGCATATTATGATGGACTTGTTTTGGTTGACCTTTCTTCGATCAGACCTATGATCGCTATGCCATTTCATCCTAGTAATGCATATACGATAGCTGAGCTGTATGAGAATCTAGATGATATAATTCATGAAACAGAGGAAAAGGCCAAGGTGAGTTTTGGAAATGAAATTAATTTTTCACTTCATGATAAGATAAAAAATCATAAATTATATGTTGACCAGGGTGTTATTGCGGGATGTGCCGGCGGTGGTTATGAGAATATAACTGATGCGGCAGACATACTTAGAGGTAACAGTATAGGCGATGGTGCGTTTTCACTGAGTGTATATCCCGCCAGCATGCCTATATATATGCAGATACTTAAAAATGGAGTTGCAGCAGATATTATGGAAACAGGTGCCGTTCTGAAAACCGCATTTTGTGGCCCATGTTTTGGAGCAGGCGATACACCTAGTAATAATGCATTCTCAATAAGACATTCCACAAGAAATTTCCCCAACAGAGAGGGAAGCAAGGTTCAGGATGGACAGATTGCATCAGTTGCACTTATGGATGCTAGATCTATTGCTGCAACAGCAGCAAATCATGGAATGTTGACATCAGCAGAAGATTTTGATGGAAATTACACCAAGCCAAAGTATTATTTTGACGGAGAAATATATAAGAACAGAGTTTTTGATAGTCATGGTAAGCCCGATCCGGATACAGAGCTAAGATTTGGCCCTAACATCAAAGATTGGCCAGAGATGCAGCCGCTTCCTGAAAACTTGCTGCTGAAGGTCGTGGCTGAGATCCATGATCCCGTAACAACCACAGATGAACTAATCCCTTCGGGAGAGACATCATCCTATAGATCAAATCCTCTTAAACTGGCAGAATTCACACTTTCAAGAAAGGACCCTGGCTACGTTGGAAGAACCAAGAAAGTGAAAAAAGCATATGACTTATTCCTAGAAGGCAAAAAGCCAGACAAAGAGTTTGATGAAATTGGAACAGTACTGGATACACTAGAGCAGGCCGGCATGGATGTCAGCAGATCATTTGGAATAGGAAGCACTATTTTTGCAGTAAAGCCAGGTGATGGATCGGCAAGAGAACAGGCTGCTTCATGCCAGAAAGTACTGGGAGGATGGGCAAATATTGCGAATGAATATGCAACTAAAAGATACAGATCTAATTTAATTAACTGGGGAATGGTACCTTTTACCATTCCAAGAGGAGAACTTCCATTTAAAAATGGTGACTATATTTATGTAAAAAACATAAGAAAAGGAATAGACTCCGGAAGTGAGAGCTTTGAAGCGTTTGTTGTGTCGGGAACTGAAATCAAAGAAATTAGTCTGAATATAGATTCATTGACCTCCGATGAAAGAGAAATCATTTTGAAAGGCTGCTTGATAAATTATTATAGAGCATAAAAATATTAACAGTAAATTAACGGAGATAAGAATGGAAAAAAATACAGGCAGCAACACTTCAGAAAGTAACATAAATTTTGGTAATGATGAAAAGAAGAAGGTATATGTTTTTGCTAAAGCAGCTGTAATATCAGCTATTTTAATTATAATATTTTACTTTTGTGTAAAGAGATACTCAGGCCTGAAAAATGTGCTGGACACGATTAATGTTGTATTTAGACCATTTGTTATCGGATTTGCCACAGCATTTATTTTGACACCTATTATGTCTTTTTTTGAAAGACATCTTAGAAATCTTATACTTCCAAGAGTTAAAAATAAGGAAGGTGCCAAAAAGCGAATAAGGATTTTTTCATCAATTATTTCTACAGTGATATTAATTGCAATGATTATAGTATTTCTATGGGCGGTAGTCCCTCAGATAGTACAAACACTGACTTATATTTTTAATCATATTGAAGAACAGTTGGTAACAGTGCTTGATTGGGCCGATAATATCACAGGCAAAAGATTTACCGCTGCACTTACTGATGCTAAACAGATAAAGAATATAGAGAGCTTTCTTGCAAGGGCTAAAATCGTTGTAATGGACTATTTAAATTGGGGAGAAACCTCCAATATGGTAAAGCAAATAACATCAGGTGTGATTGATGTAGGAAAAATATTTGCTCAGATACTTATAGGTCTATTTGCAGCTATATATTTCATGATAGACAAGGAAAAGTATAAGGCAATACTAAAAAAGATGCTTTATGGATTATGCCCAGTCAAAGTATCGAATCAGGTTATGGATATAATGAGAAAGGCTAATGATATTTTCTATGGTTTCTTTGTAGGGAAAATTATTGATTCAATAATTATTGGTCTTATATGTTACGTGTGTATGCTTATATTCAGAATGCCGTACTCGGTTTTGGTTTCTGTTATAGTAGGAGTTACAAACGTGATTCCTGTATTTGGACCTTATATTGGAGCTGTACCAACGGTTACAATAATATTTTTTACAAATCCAATGCAGGGAATTTATTTCTTGATATTTGTAATTATTTTGCAGCAGCTTGATGGAAACGTTATAGGACCAAAGATTCTAGGAGATTCAACAGGAGTATCTGCGTTTTGGGTATTGTTTTCAATAGTTATAGGTGGTGGATTCTTTGGATTCTTTGGAATGTTGTTTGGCGTTCCTGTAGTTGCGTTGGTTTACTATATATTGAGTAAGGTTTTTGTAAATTTAGCAGTCAGAAAAGATCTTCCTACAGAAACAATGATTTACGAGAATCTAAGGGATGTTGATCCGGATACAAACGAATTTGTATTAAATCCTAAGACAGAAAAGAAAAAAATACTTATATTTGAAAATTTTTTTAATAAAATGAATAAAGGTAAACACAAGGAATAAATAAAGGAGCATACCTAAATTGAGCGGATTCGGACAGGATTATAGAGATGAAATAAGGAATATGGCGGGACTCCTAGCAGAAGGTCGAGAGGAAGAGGCACTCTCAGGACTCGACAACATGAACTGGAGAAAAATTCACAATATCAGTGCTATAGTTCAGGCAAGTGAATTATATGAAGCATGCGGCAGGGTGGAAGATGCAAAAGATCTTCTTCTCATGGCACATGAAAAATCCCCTATGGGAAGAGTTGTTCTTTATCATCTTTGTTTGCTGTGTGTCAGACGAAGTGAGTATGAAGAGGCTAAAAAGTATTATGAAGATTATATAGAGATAGCTCCTCATGACTTTCAAAAATTTGTACTTAAATATTACTTGGCCAAGGCCAGAGAAGCAGATGAATATACACTGATTGCTATACTCGAAGAATTAAAAGAAAATGAGTTTGTTGACGAATGGGCATATCAACTGGCATATCTGTATAACAAGACAGGTCAGGTTGATAAATGCATGTCTTTGTGCGATGAAATAGCACTTTATTATGGCGATGGTCCATATGTTGAAAAGGCTCTGGAATTAAAAATGTTGTATCATCCTTTAAATGATGAGCAGGAAAGACAGTACAGAAGGATCAGAGGTCTGCAAAAAGAAGAGGATCAGGAAAAGGATGGGGCAGAACAGGAATATCATCCAATTAAGGATAAGATCCCTGTTCCTGAGGCAGCTCCTGGCAAATTTGATACGGTTAATCTTCAAGCTGAAATTAGAAAAAATATAGATGAGATCATGCAAGCTACCGAAGCGGGGGAAGTTGATGAGACCCTTGAGAATATAGAAAACCTGGTAGGCGAACTTCCTTATGTCAAAATGGATGATTATGAGGAAAAAGTTGATGAGAATGAAAAGAAAAATGGCGAAAACTCTATAATGGAACACTATCAAAAATACTTGGATGAGGAATATGACGGCCAGATGAGCATCGCGATTCCAGACATAAATATTTCAGATCCTCAGATCGAGGGTCAAATGACGATTCAGGATGTAATGAATAATTGGGAAAAAACAAAGCGTGCTGCGGAGGCTGCACTTAGCGATGCAGACAAAGCAAAATTTGAAAAAACAAAGGAAGTTGCGCTGGAAAAGGCAAACAGGATAATGACTCGTCTGGAAAAGGCAACACCGATGCTAGATGCTGGAACCAATCCGCACGAACTTATGAAAGAGGAAATCTTACGTAAGGATTCTGATGACAATTATGCAACAACTGGAGACTCGGAAAATATCAATACAGCTGATCTCGGAAAAGCGATAATTTCAGAGTCTGCAATAGTTGGCGCAGGAGCTATAGCAGCGGCAACCGCCATTGCAGCTGAAACTGTCAGAAAAGCAGCAGAAATTGGAGCAGAAAAAGAGTCAGTAGGAGCAGAGATTGCTGAGGCAGGAGCCAAAGCTTTAGTTGCAGATACGGAAGAGTCAACTAAAAATCCAGCGTTTACAGAACCAATGGAACCAAAAACAGAAGCATGGAAGACAGGGATTACATTTTCGATTCCTAAAATCAAAAAAACCGGGGATGTGTCAGGAGTAGGTCTTGAAATCCCGGTAGTAGATGAAAAAGGTAATTCGGAAGGAAAAGGGAAAGAAAAGTATAATAAGTCAATAGACAATGAGATGAAGAGCTGGGAACCACCACATCTTGATTCTTCAGAAACCCATCCTGAGTCCGGCGACATAGACAATGGCAATGAACAAAAGAAGGATAAGGTGTCATATCTAAACGCAACCAAGATAATGGAAGGCGTTAACGATATGCTTCAGCAGGAAATAGAGAGATTCGCTGGAAAAGACGAAAATGAAGTTCCTCAGATTAAAAAAGACACTAAAATGCTTTTAGATGATGATAAATTTGAAGATGAGGCAGGACAGGATCTTAATGATGATAAATCACAAGAATATACATCAGAAGTCAGAGATACATCAGATGCTCAAAAGCAAATAGAGGATGACAATCTAGAAACACAAAAGTTATCTGAAACAGAGAAGGCTGAGAATTCCGATGCTTATACTGAGGTGTGCGGAGAAGATGATTTGATGCAACTTCATATAAGCGGAGAGAAAGAAGAAAATTCTGATATTCAATCAGAAATTCCGGATGATGAATATATTCTGGCAGAAACGCTAGTAAGTCAGGATATGGCAAAAAAGCAGCTTAGGAAGATGACAGAAGAGGATAAAAATAAAGAAAAGACAAGAATTGATCTCGACAAAACAGTAGTTTTGGAGCAACTTGGCGATGAAATAAAAAATGTTTATAATCAGGAAATTGAGGAAGATACAGAAGGCATTTCAGATAATTGTGACGAGCCTGATGACATCTATGAAGATTGTCAACATAGGGAAATTGCAGATCTTACAGATGAGGAAAGAGAGCTTTTCTCTTATTTCCTACCTGTTCCCAATATGAAAAAGACAATCTGCGGAGTTCTAACCAATGTTAAGGATAGATTAGACAGAAATGAAGGTCCTACGTCAGGAAATATAGCTATAGCTGGAGGACATGGAAGTGGCAAGACAACTATGGCAAAGGCTATAATTATGACGTTACAGACGGAGATGGATAAGCCTGGCAATAATATTGGACGAATAGATGCTGAAAAGCTTAATGATAAGAACTTCCAGGGAATTTATGAACGTATTAAAGGCGGATGCTTGGTAATAGAGCAAGCCGGAGACCTAAATAAAGAAACAGCAATTTCTTTATCCCTTCTGATGAATAATGATAATGATGGGACATTGATAATCCTTGAAGACACCAAGGCAGGGATAAACCGTGCTATTGGTTTGGATGGTAATTTTGGTAAGAAGTTTACGGAGAGAATCGACATACCTGTATTTACGGTAGATGAATTGGTGAATTTTGGACAAAAGTATGCCAAGGATGAAGGATATACCGTAGATGAAATGGGTAAGTTAGCTATGTATGACCGTATTACCAAGGAACAGAGGGGTGACCGCCCGATGTATCTAAGGGATGTAATAGAAATAATGGACGAAGCAATTGAAAAAGCATCATCAAAAGGATTTTTTCATCGCCGTAAAGTTGATGATGAAGGTAAGCCTATACTGGTTGAAAAAGATTTTTTCTAGTTATCTGATAATCGTTGCAAGAAGGGTGGAAAAATGGGACATTTTACCGACTACGACATGTACTTATTTGGTCAAGGTACACATTATGACATTTATAAAAAGCTCGGTGTACATAGTGCAAAAAAGAATGGTGTAAATGGTTATTATTTCGATGTTTGGGCACCACACGCAGAGTCGGTAAATGTTATAGGCGAATTCAATAATTGGGATGAGAACGCAGATACCATGGAGAGACTTTCACCTGAAGAAATTGGAATATTTGAAGTATTCCTAAGTACTCCTAATGATGGTGATCTCTACAAATTTTTAATACGAACAGAGGACGGAAGAAAACTGTACAAGGCTGATCCCTATGCTTCAATGTCAGAACTTAGACCTGGAACAGCATCTAGAATATTTCCAAGGAATAATTTTAAATGGACAGATAAAAAATGGATAACTTCACGAGAAGCAGTTAAAAACTATAGTGAACAGCCAATGTCCATATATGAAGTTCATCCTGGGAGCTGGATGAGACATCCAGGAGGAGATGACGAAGGCTTCTATACATATATAGAATTGGCAGAGGCATTAACCAAATATGTAAAAGATATGGGATATACACATGTAGAACTAATGGGTATATCCGAGCATCCGTTTGATGGATCATGGGGATATCAGGTGACAGGGTATTACGCACCTACTTCCAGGTATGGTACTCCGAATGATTTTTCATATTTTATCAATTACCTTCATACACATGGAATAGGTGTTATTTTGGATTGGGTTCCGGCACATTTTCCCAAGGATGAGTTTGGACTTGCTGACTTTGACGGAAGTGCACTCTATGAATATGAAGACCCGAGAAAGGGAGAACACCCTGACTGGGGGACAAAAATTTTTGATTACGGCAAAAGCGAAGTTAAAAATTTTCTGATCGGAAGCGCACTTATGTGGATAGAAAACTATCACCTTGATGGCCTTCGAGTAGACGCTGTGGCATCAATGCTATACCTCGATTACGGTAAGGAACAAGGACAGTGGGTGCCTAACCAGTATGGAGGCAATGAGAACCTTGAGGCAATAGAATTTTTTAAGCATATTAATACAATTGTTGCTGAGAGAGATCACGGAGCGGTTATGATTGCAGAAGAATCCACAGCATGGCCCAATGTTACAGGCTCCGTAAAAGAAAATGGACTTAATTTTTCGTATAAATGGAATATGGGATGGATGCATGATTTTCTTGACTACATGAAACTTGATCCATATTTCAGAAAAGATAATCATAATAAAATGACTTTCGCAATGTCATATAATGAAGCGGAAAAATATATTCTCGTACTTTCTCATGATGAAGTAGTTCATCTTAAATGTTCAATGATAAACAAAATGCCTGGGACAGGAGACGACAAGTTTAAAAATCTAATTGCCGGATATACATTTATGATGGGTCACCCAGGGAAAAAACTGCTTTTTATGGGGCAGGATTTTGCGCAATATCATGAATGGAGTGAAGAAACTGAACTTGATTGGTATCTTTTGGAGAATTCCAGGAATAATGCAGTTCATGAATTTATGAAGGCACTGCTTCACCTTTATAAAAAATATCCATCAATGTACCAATTGGATTCATCTTGGAAAGGATTTGAATGGATAAATGCTAATGATTCATACAGAAGCATATTTTCATTTATAAGAAAGAGCAAGGATGGTACTGACAATCTGCTTTTTGTAGTCAATTTTACTCCTGTAGAGTACAGAGATTATAGAGTAGGGACAGCCAGCGAAACAGAGCATAAACTTGTACTTAGTAATAACGCAAAGAAGTATCTTGGCAATGGAAAAACGATGCCCAAGAAATACACACCGGATAAACAGAAATGTGATGATAGAGAATATTCTATACCATTTTCACTTCAGCCGTATGGCGTGGCAGTATTTGCATTTTCATATCCTGGAGCAGTAAAAGCAGAGAATAAGAAAAAAGTTACAAAAAAATAACCGGGAGTATATATTTGGAAAAATTCAGAATCAGACTGTCTGGAGATGAGTCGACAGACAAGCCTGAAATTATAAAAGAGTCAAAAAAAGATAATATAGATGACTTGAAAAAACAAAAAAAAGATAAAATAGACGTTTTGAAAGAGTTAAAAACAGATAAAACTGATATTTTAGAAGAACAGGAAGAGGACTCTTCGAAAAGTACTAAAAAGAAGAAAACGGACTCTAATAAACACCATAAAATAAAGGCTGTTATTGGAATATTTATATTTACAGGTGTTGTTATTTTTGGCTTTTTCCTCGTAGTTATGTTAAAAAAGTATACAGCATACTCTGTTACAGAGACATGGAATATCAAAAATGCTGCAGGGTCGTTTTACGCAGATTTTGCAGGGTGTGTATTAAAATATAACAATGACGGTGCAATTTTAAATGATGAAAGGGGTGACGTACTTTGGAATGAAGGTTACGAAATGAGTAGCCCCAAAATAGATATTAATGGTGGATACCTGATCATATATGACAAAGGTGGTACAAATATTTACATCATGACTAGGTCTGGAGAAGAGTCGGTCATTAAAACTGTTGAACCGGTTAATGCTGCAGAGGTGTCAGGAGTTGGAACGGTCGCTGTTGTATCAGTAACAGAAGACAAGACCACTTCGCTTATTCAGATGTATGGAAAAAAAGGAGAAACAATTGCTTCAGGAGAAATGCACCTTGAAAATGGCGGATATCCAACAGATATCGCATTATCTTCTGATGGCGAACTCTTGATGGTATCTACAGTAGGATTTGAAAAAAGAACCCTCAGATCTTCGGTGTATTTCTATAATTTTGGAAAAGCAGGCAAAGATGCCATTGATAATATAGTAGCTACATATAATTATCCTGGAATACTTATTCCAGAGATTGATATAACAGATAACGGCGGTATGATGGCAATAGGAACAGACCGCATTATACTTTATGATGGTCACAATACGCCTAAAGAGCGAAAAATAATTAAACCAGGCTCTGAGATGAAAAGTGTGATTCACAATAATAAATACTTGGGGTATGTGATTTCTAAAACAGATAAAGATGGAAAAGTATCAGACGTGCTTGAAGTATATAATATGCACGGCTTTAAAAGATTTTCAAGAAAGATCGATATGGATTACAGGAATATCGAATTCTTGAATGACAATGAAGTAGCATTGAACAATGGCACGGAAATAAAGATAATCAACCTGTTTGGTATGGAAAAATTGCATATAGTAGATGATGGAGAAGAAATTTACGATATTCTTTCAAAAAAAGCAGGACGAGAATACTATTTTGTAAGGGCAGAAAAGATAGAGCAGGTTAAACTCCAATAGGAGGTTTGAGGAATAATGAATTATTTGGCAATTATTTTAGCCGTGGCGTGGATTCTCTTGATTGTAAGAGGTGTACATCATGGAATATTAAGGATGGTGTTTGGAGCCCTTTCTATTGTATTGGTATTGGTAATAGCAGCCAAGGCGAACCCTATCGTTGTATCTTATTTAGATAAACGTCCGGAAGTCGTAGCGTGGGCAGATAAAACAGCAGAAAAGTACATTGAAGTAAAAGAAAAAGAATCCGGGACAGGTGTTTCAAAGGATATTGACAGTTCTAAAGACAATAGTAATAACATAGACAATATTGAGATCCCGAGCTTTATGAGAAAATCTATGCTCAAAGAGCTTGAAAAGATCAAAGATAGTACAAACAATGTAGAAGAAGAAGCAACTGAAAAAATAAAAAATGCAACAGTTGAGATAATATCAGGTTTAATTATAAAAGGCATAGCTATGATAATTGTTCTGGTAGGCTCTATAATCATCATAGCAATACTAAGAATAATAATTAATCTAATAGGAAAACTTCCGATAATTCACGGAGCATCAAAAATATTTGGAGGTGCTTTAGGCGCATTGGAAGGACTTGCCATTATATGGATTGTTTTATTTATGATTGAATGCTTTAGTGCAACATCACAAGGAACAGTACTTATGAGAGACGTTGAGAATAGCAGATATCTGGTTACACTTAGTGAGAGTAATCCGCTTCATGATATATTCTGAAAAAATAGACTAATATAGATTGATACGATTTTCTAAAAACATATTTACATTTATTGATACTATATTCTAAAAATAGGCTAGTATTTGTTGATGCTATATTCAAAAACCAGATTTGAATTTTTGATATTATATTTTTAAAGGCATACTTATTTTGACTGATGCTATGCATTAAATTAGCTTAAAAATAAGCCTGATTAAAAAGAAAAATAAAAAATAAAAATAAAAATTTAAAAAATGCTTGACACCCCCCTGGTTATTTGATAGTATATCTTTTGCGCCGCTGAAGAGCGGTTGCGAAGACAAAAAGCGAACATTGATAACTGAACAGTGAAACAACCTTGAAAGATTCTAAAAAAGAGAATCATTATTGGTTACGAACGTAACCAAACTTACCGATCGAAAGATCGATAAGGAGAAAGATAAT
>Ga0116175_1000570_pt1 | contig 25430 bp, 21 predicted proteins | sample AD_UKC125_MetaG_FD_89802 | JGI IMG/M metagenome (GOLD analysis project Ga0116175, IMG submission 89802) | Active sludge microbial communities of municipal wastewater-treating anaerobic digesters from USA - AD_UKC125_MetaG | ecosystem: Engineered > Bioreactor > Anaerobic > Digestate | place: USA... | reverse complement strand
GGCCACCGAGGTGACATACGGGATCCCGGCGCGGGTGACGATCGGTGCGATCACACTGGTCATACCGGTATTGGTGACGACGACGGCGTTGACCTTCTGCTCCACCATCTGGTTGGCGCAGTTACGTGCCGACGCGGGCTCCTCCTGCTGCTTGCAGGAGACGAGTTCGATCGGCCGTCCGGCAATGCCGCCGAGGTTCTCGTTCGCGTACGTGGTGGCGGCCTCGGCGGCCTCGCGGGTTTCGGGCAGTGACACCGCCTGCCCGTCCTCGGCGCTGATCAGACCGATCTTGACGGCCGCACCGGAGGCGGCCTTGCCCGGGAACGAGCTGGAGTCGACGGACACGCTGCTGCTCGCGGCATCGTCGTCGTTGTCGTCACCACAGGCGGCGACCGTGGTGACCAGGAGCGCGGCCGCGGTGGCGGCAACAATCCGCGACATACGTCGGCGGCGGACTGCATTCATGGGGATGGTCCTTTCGGATGATGCGGGATCTGTCAATTTCCCAGGGGGACAGCATTGATACGGAAATGACGAGAAGTTACTGCTAGGAAGGTGGATTGATAGGAAGGTGATGGACAGCCGACCGGACGCGGGATCGCCGAGCCGGCACGGCCCGCCCATCAGGGCCGGACCACGATCAGAGTGCTTCGGCGATCTGGACGGGGTCGTGATCGTACGAGCCGCCGAGGTAGGCCTGCTCGATGAGTTCGGGTGCGCCGCGAAGCTTTTCGGCCGCGTCGTGCAGGACGTTGTCGCCGTGCCGCAGTACCAGCGCGGTGTCGGCGATCTCGAGCACCAATGCCACATGCTGCTCGACGATGATCACCGCGGCCTCGGAGTCGTCGGCGACCTGACGCATCACCGGCAGCAGGCGTTCAACGATCACCGGTGCCAAACCCATACTCAGCTCATCCACGACCAGCACTTTCGGGTGCTGGGCCAGTGCCCGGCCGATGGCGAGCATCTGCTGCTCGCCGCCGGACAGATCGCCGGCGTTGACGCGTAGCCGCTCACCGAGGCGTGGGAAGTAGTCGAGGACCCGGTCGCGTTCGGCGGGCCAATCCCGCCGTGACGGAACGGCCAGGCGCAGATTTTCCTCCACGGTCAGCGTGGTGAACAGTTCCCGGTTGTCGGGTACCAGTGCCAGCCCCGCTTTCGCGGTGGTGCGGGCTTGGCCCGACTTGACGGCGGTCCCGGCAACCTCCACCGAACCGCCGAGCCTCGGCAGCAACCCGGCGAGGGTGAGCAGGGCGGTGGTCTTTCCCGCGCCGTTCGGTCCGAGCAGGGCGAGGATCTCGCCCTGCGCCAGATCGAAGCTCAGATCGCGAACCACCGGGCGGCCATTGGAGTAGCCTGCCGCGAGTTCGCGGCAGGACAATACGTTGCTCATGCGGGCACTTCCTGTCCACTGTGCGCCGAACCCAGGTAGGCGCGGGTGACATCGGGATTGTTACGGACCTCGGCGGGAGTTCCGATCGCGATGCGTTTGCCGAGGTCGAGCACGACGATCCGGTCACAGACATCGAGGACCAGGTCCATGTCGTGGTCGACCATGATGATCGTGGTGCCCGCGTCCCGAATCGCCTTGAGCCGCAGACCGAGCCACGCGCTCTCGGTACTGTCGAGGCCGGCGGCGGGCTCGTCGAGCAGGACCACCCGGGGGCGTCCGGCCAGTGCCCGGGCCACCGACACGAGCTGCCGTTGTCCCTGCGACAGTTCCCGCACCGGCCGGTCGGTCACCGTGTCCAGGTGCAGCACCTCGAACAATCGCGCCATCTGCTCGTCGTCGAGCGGAGGGTTGTCGGCGCCGCGGCCGAGTGACGCGGTGGTACCGACCATGACGTTCTCGCGCACCGACAGATCCTCGTACAGGTCGATGCCCTGGAAGGTGCGGCCGAGGCCGGCGCGACTGCGCTGATGTGGATGCTTGCCGTCGAGCGATTCGCCGGCGAGGGCGACGCTGCCCTCCGCGTTGGCGAAACCGCTGATGGCGTCGATGAAGGTGGTTTTGCCGGCGCCGTTCGGGCCGATGAGGCCGATGATCTCGCCCTCGGCCACCTCGAAGCTCACATCCTCCAGTGCGGTGACACCGCCGTAGCGGACGCCGATGCCCTCGGCCGCGAGCACGACCTTTCCGGCGGACCGGTCGATCGTGGTGTCGGCGAGCAGTTCCGGGGCGCCCGTGATGTCGTCGGGTGTCAGCGATGCATGCAGGCCGTCGTCGACGGTCTCGTCGGCGTTCCTGGAGCCCAGACGTTCTCGCAGCTGATCGATCCGGTGCAGGATGTCGGCCATGATGCCCTCGGGCTGGGCGACGATGGTGACCACCAGCAGGATGCCCAGGGCCACCGAGTAGTACTCGCCGACGTTGGCGACACGGTCGAGGACGACGAACATGATGCCGCCCGCACCCATCACACCGGCCAGCATCGCGCCGGATACGCAGGTGACACCGGCCAGGTAGCAGATCGCGAACACCCCGATACCGCCGACGGCGGTGAATGCCTCGGGTACCGCCATCGTCTGCTGGTAGGCCATCATCGAACCGCCCAGACCCGCGATGAACGCACCGATCGCGAACGCGGTCAACTTGATCCGGGACACATTGATACCGGAGGCGGCCGCCGAACGCTCATTGGCACGGACGGCGAGCATCGACGCGCCGAGTCGGCTGGTGCGCAGCTTGGCCACACCGACGGCCACGATGACCAGGATTGCCAGGCAGGCGATTCCGAAGGCGATGCGCGGATAGTTCTCGCCCGCACCGATACCCAGGTCGATCCCGAACAGTGACGGGTCCTTGATGTGGGCGCCGTCGATACCGCCGTTGTACTCGTTGTTGCGGAACCAGAAGGCCTCCAGGAACACCGCCAGGCCGAGAGTGACCACGGCGACAGGCAATCCGCGGATCCGCAGGGCGGGCAGGCCGACCACCACGCCGACCACGGTGGCCACCAGGGCCGCGAGGATGGGCGCGATCGGGAACGGGATGCCAATGTCGACGGTGAACCGGCTCAGCATGAACGCGCCGACACCGCCGAGCGTCAACTGCGCCAGCGAGATCTGACCGGCGAAACCGGTGACCACCACCTGGGACAGAGCGATGATCGCAAGGGTGAAGGTCATGATGATGGCGCCGCGGTAGCTGCCCTCGGTCACGAGCATCGCGATCAGGGCGATCAGCGTCCACACGGTGCCGGTGATCAGCAGATTCTTGGGCCGCGGTGCCGCGCCGAGAGTGCTTTGGACGAGCGTTCCGCGGGTGGGCAGCGGCTTGCCGCGCAGCACGAGGAAGCCCAGGATCATCAGCAGCGGAATCAGTTCGGCCATTCCCGATTGCGGCAGCCAGTCGATCGTCGACTGCAGGTGGGTCATCTCCGACTGCAGCATGCCGATCGCCAGGCCCGCGGACACTGCCGGACCGATCGCGCTGAAGTTGCCCACCAGCGCGGCGGCCAGCGCGGGCACGATGAACAGGGTGTACGACACGGGGATGAGTGGAACGATCGGGGCGATCAGAATGCCCGACAGGCCGGCGATCATCGTCGACAACGCCCAGTTGGCATAGGCGATGCGTTCGGGTGACAGACCGGTGACCAGTGCACCGGTCTCGGTTTCGGCGGCGGCCCGGGTGGCCAGACCGAACCGGGTGAGTCGGAAGGCGGCGATCAGCGCGAGCGTGAGAACGATGATGATGCCGGCGAACCACAGGCGGTCCTGCGGAATCCTGAGGTCGCCGAACTCCACCACGCCGGTCGGCAGAATCGCTTCCACCGACACGGGGTTGGTGCCGACGCGGGCGGCGAGCAGCGATTGGACGGCCAGCATCAGCGCGATCGACGCCACGGCTTTGGCCGTGGCCGGGGCATTGCGCAGGAGCCGGAACAGCGCGAAGTAGAGGAACGCGCCGAGTGCGGCGGCGATCACCAGCGCAAGCAGCATGGCCGGAACCAGCGCGATCTCGCCGCCGAGGTCGATTGTCTTGGGAAGTCCGGGAATCGGAATGAGTAGTTCACCCTGGCGCAGGAACGCGAACGTGTAGGCGATGTACAGGGCAATCGCTCCGGTCGCGAAATTCACCACCCCGGAACTGCGGTAGGTCATGACCAGCGCAAGGGCCAGTGCCGCATACACGGCGCCGTTGCCCAAGCCCAGCAACAAGAACTGAACGTCTTGTGTCATCGTGAAAGCCTTTGATCTCGTTCGTTGATCCTGGTCAGGATGCGGGAGGCGGCGGCCCGGGAGCCGGGCCGCCGCCCGTCGCTGTTACGTGGGGGCCACTGCCGCGGCCACGGGTCGTGGCGGTGACACCCCGGTCGACTACTTGGGTGCCACCTGGCCACCGGTGAGCTTGCCGTCCTCGATGACCGCGAGGATGGAACCACTGCTGCACACCGACTTCAGCATCGGGTTGGCGGTGCCGTCGCAGGTGAAGGTGAGTCCGCCACCGGCCGGCAGGACGACGTCCTTGGCGGACCTGATGGCCGTGGCCACGGCTTCCGGAGAGGTGTCCTCGCCCAGGTCGGTGGTGGCGCGGACAAGCCCGAGCACACCCTGGTAACCGACGTAGGCGTAGCCGCTGGTGTCGGTGCCGGGACGGTACTTGTCGACGACGGCGTGGTACAGCCGCGCCTCGTCGTCGTCGCCGGTGGTCTGTGCGGCGGTGAAGATCTTGGTGCCGTTGATGCTGTCACCCACCGCCGAGACGACGTTCGGGGTGGCGCAGGCCTGGATGCCGAGCTTCTGGCCCTGGTATCCAACGGTGCCCAGCGCCTTGAGTGTGGATGTGCACGAGGTGGTTTCGCCGACGATCACGACCGCCTCGGGATCGCCGGAGATCCCGGCGCTCACCTGCGGGGTGGCGTCCGGGGTGCCCGGCGGGATGGCCACGATGTTCAGTGTGACGCCCGCGGCCTGGAAGTAGGGGGTGCCCATCATCTTCAGGCCGTTGACCGCGGCCGGGACGTCGATGGTGAAGGCGGTGACGTTCTTGAAGCCGTTGGTCTTGGCGTAGGCGGCCATCGACTCGAGAGCCGACGGGAAGCCGCCGCTCCACATGAACGAGTAGGGGTTGGTCAGTTCCTGCGTGCTCTGTCCTGCGGTCGCCACGTAGGGGATCTTGGCGCCGGCGATGATCGGCACCATCACATCGCCCAGGCCGGTGGTGGTGATGACCACGGCCGAGACCTTCTGCTCCACCATGCGGTTGGCGCAGTCGCGGGCCGAGGTCGGCTCCTCGGCCTGCTTGCAGATCACCAGCTCGATCTTGTGTCCGCCCATGCCGTTCAGGTGCTCGTTGGCGTACTGCGCCGCGGCCTCCGCGGCCTGGCGGTTCTCCGGCGCCGAGATGGCCTGGCCGCCCTCGTTGTTGATCAGCCCGATCTTGATGGTGCTGCCCGCGGCGGCGTTGCCGGGGAAGGCGCCGTCGGGTGCGGAGACCGACGTGCCGGCGTCATCGCTGCCGTTGTCGTCGTCGCCGCACGCGGCGAGCGCGGGAACGGCGAGCAGTGCCGACGCCGCCAGCAGGGTCGCGGCCCGGAGGGTGGTACGGCGGGGACGCCGGAGGGTCTTCATAGTGGCTCCTTGTGTTTCGGCGTGGGATCGGTGTGCGGAGTGGGATCGCTGTGAGCGGTGAGATCGCATACTAGGTGCGTGATGATCACGGAGTTTCGTGATGCGGCACCTTGGCATGGGATACGCCCGCCCCTAGGCGAATTGTGCAAGTTGTACCCGGTGACCGACGCCACAATTGTGGTCTGTCCCACTGATTCGGACAACGGGGCGGTCGTCCGAGAACGCGCACTATGTTAGATAGTTAGCCGCGGGCGTAGAACCGGGTGTTTGTGTTCGCCGAACAAGGAGATGTCGATGCTCACCACACGGTTCACAGAGCTGTTCGGAGTGGAGCATCCCGTCGTGCAGGGCGGGATGATGTTCGTCGGCCGGGCGGAGGTCGCTGCCGCAGTGTCGAACGCGGGAGGCCTGGGCATCATCACGGCCCTCACCCAGCCCACCCCCGACGATCTGGCCGCCGAGATCGCACGTTGCCAGGCTCTCACCGACCGGCCCTTCGGTGTCAACCTGACCCTGACGCTCTCGATCAATCCGCCCCCGTTCGCCGAGTACCGGCAGGTCATCATCGACTCCGGGGTGCCGATCGTCGAGACGGCAGGCTCGGATCCGACGGCGCACATCGAGCACTTCAAGGAACACGGCATCACGGTGATCCACAAGTGCACCAGCGTCGCGCACGCCCTCAAAGCCGAACGGATCGGCGCCGACGCGGTGAGCATCGACGGGTTCGAGTGCGCCGGACATCCCGGTGAGGACGACATCCCGGGCCTGATCCTCATCCCGGCCACCGCCGACCAGCTGACCATCCCGTTCGTGGCCTCCGGTGGTTTCGCCGACGGCCGTGGGCTGGCGGCGGCGCTGTCGCTGGGTGCGGACGGCATCAACATGGGCACCCGCTTCATGTGCACGCAGGAGAGCCCGATCCACGACGACATCAAACAGATCATCGTCGGCGCGTCGGAGAAGGACACCCGGCTCATCATGCGCCAGTTGCGCAACAGCATGCGCGTGGCCAAGAACACCGTCAGCGACGAGGTCATCGAGATCCTCGCGGCCGGTGGACGATTCAAGGACATCAAAGATCTCGTCGCCGGGGTGCGCGGGCGGCGGGTGTTCGCCGAGGGCGATCCGGAGCTCGGGGTGTGGACCGTCGGACTTTCGCAGGGCCTCATCCACGACGTCCCGTCGGCCGGTGAGGTGGTGCGCCGGGTCGTCGCCGACGCCGAGGCCGTGATCGCCGGACTCGGTCGCCGGATAATCTCCGAACCGGCCATGGCATCGGTCGCCGCGACGAACGGGGCGGCCCGGTGATGACCGCGCCCACCGCCACGGACGACGCGCCCGTGCTGCTCGCCGAGCTCTACGATCACGTTCTGGTGCTCACCCTCAACCGGCCCGACCGGCGCAACGCGATCAACCGGGCGATGCGCAAGGAGCTCAAACGGCAACTGTGGCGCGCGGACTCCGACGACGGCATCCACGCCGTCGTCATCACCGGGGCCGGCTCGTCGTTCTCGTCCGGGGTGGACCTGCCCGAGGCGCTGTCCGGACCGTCACCGCGCACCGAGGGGCCGACGCCGACACAGGTGCTGCGTGCGATCTCCAAACCGGTGATCGCGGCCGTGAACGGACCCTGCTACACCGGCGGGTTCGAGCTGGCGGTCAACTGCTCGTTCATCATCGCCTCCGACCAGGCGGTGTTCGCCGATACCCACGCCCAGATCGGGTTGCTCAACGGATGGGGCGGCAGCGCGCTGCTGCCCCGGACGGTCGGTTCGGCGGCCGCCATCCAGATCATCCTCAGCGGTGAACCGATCGACGCGGCGACCGCCGAACGCATCGGACTGGCCAACGAGGTGGTGCCGCACGAGGGGCATATGGAGCGGACGATGGCCGTCGCGCATACGATCGCCGGCGGACACCCGGGCGCGGTGCAGCGGATGCTGCGCCTGCTCAAGGACGGTGCCGGCACCTCGGTCACCCACGCGCTCGCCCTCGAGGAGGAAGCGCGCGTGACGTTCCGCACCAGCGACGCAGACGTCGGCGCACGCTACGGCAAACGGCGCGCCGCGCCCGCCGGGTCCTAGCGCCGCACGAATGTCCTAGCGCCGCACAAACGTTCTAGTGCCGCACAAACGTTCTAGCGCCGCACAAACAGGGGAGAAACTGCTGTGACCATCGAAAGTCCCGCCGCCACCGCATTGCCCACCCAGGGCGGCAGTGACTGGCGTGAGCGGCTCACCGCCCTGCTGGCCGACTACCGGGCCCGGCCGCGGCCAGGCACCTCGAAAGAGCGCCGGCAGGCGGCCCTGGATTGGCAATCCGAGCTCGTCGACGCCGCTCTGGCGGCACCGGCGTGGCCGCGGTCGGTCGGCGGAATGGAACTACCGCTGGCCGAGCAACTCGACTACTACCGGATGATGACCGCGGCAGGTGCGCCGCGGCACCCTTTCACGATGTCGTTCATCGTGGCGCCCACCCTGATCGTGCACGGCACCGACGCCCAGCGGCAACGCTTCCTCGAGCCGTTGCTTCGTGGCAAAGAGGGCTGGTGCCAGGGCTTCTCGGAGCCGGGGGCGGGCAGCGACATCGCCTCGCTGAACACTCGCGCCGTCCGGGACGGCGACGTGTACCGGGTCACCGGCCAGAAGATCTGGACCACGCTGGCGCACCGTGCGGACTGGATCTTCGCGCTCGTGCGCACCGGACCGGCAGGCCGGTCCACGTCGGGCATCACCTACCTGCTGATCGACATGCGCACCCCGGGCATCGAGGTGCGGCCGCTGCGCGACATCGCCGGCGGCCATCACTTCGCCGAGGTCTTCTTCGATGACGTCGAGGTGCCGGTGGCCAACCGGGTCGGCGCCGAAGGCGAGGGCTGGGCCATCATGCGCACCTCGCTCGGCCACGAGCGGGCCACCGCAGCGCTTGCCGACGAGTTCAAGTACCGCAAGACCGTCGACCAGGTGTTTCGCCTGGCCGACGACCTGGGCTACCGCGAGGACCCGCACGTCCGGCAGGAACTGGCACGGCTGGAAGCAGACGTGCGCACCATCGTGTCCAACAGCGCACGGGCGCTGGACGCGGCACTGCGACAAGAAGACCCGATGGGGGTCTCCTCGATCAACCGACTGGTCAAGTCGGAGTTCGAGCAGCGCCTGCAGCGCCTGGCGCTGCGGCTCGGCGGCTCCGGCGCGATGTTGGGCAGCCGATCGGACGGTGCCGTCGACGGCGGTCGCTGGACCTACGGGTACCTGATGTCGCGGGCGGCCACCATCGGGGCGGGCACCGCGGAGATTCAACGCAACACCATCGCCGAATCGGTATTGGGATTGCCCTCGCATCGTGGTGAAGGCCGTCGCGGGCCCCTGGTACCGCCGGGCACCCCGCTGACCGCTCCCTCGCCCGACGAGGCGGTGGTACGTGCGGCGATCGCGGACATCGTCACCGCGCATGTTGATCACAACCGGGTGCTGGCGGGCGAAGCGGTACCACCGGGACTGTGGGAGGCGCTGGTGGACTTCGGGCTTCCCGGGCTGTGTGCCGGCGAATCGGTCGGCGGGGCGGGCGCGCGGCTGCGGCTCCTGTGCGCCGCGATCGAACAGGCCGCGTTCGGGCTTGCCCCGGGCACGGCGATCGACGCGGTCACCGCACTGGCGCTGCTCACCGCGGCAGGCGCGACCGAGCAGGCGCGACGCGTCGTCGACGGCGCGAAGGTGGCGGTGGTTGTCGGCCTCGACGACTCCGGGTGGATCGTCGACGAGCGGACACCGATGTTGTCCGGTGGCGTGCTCAGCGGGACCGTCGAACGAGTGCGAGGTACGGGCGATGCCGAACTCCTCGTGGTGATAGCCCAGGACAACACCGTAGTCGTCGTCGACGCGGACCGCGCGGGAATCGCCGCGCAGGATGCCGTCGACCTGACCGCCACGGTGGGCGCCGTCACCTTCGACGGTGTCCCCGCGACAGGTACTCCCGTGTCGGACGCGGACATCGCGTCGGCACAACGACTGTGGCGACTTCTGATCGCGGCCGACGCCGTCGGTGTGGCGAGCAGGGCACTGGCCATGGCCGTCGACTGGGCCGGGCAGCGCGAACAGTTCGGTCGCGCGATCGGTTCGTTCCAAGCGGTCTCGCACCGCTGCGCCGACATGCTGGTGGACGCCGAAAGCGCCCGCAATCAGGTCTTGTCGGCCGCCGACGCCTGCGACGACGACGAGTCTCCCGATCTTGCGGTGGATCTGGCAGCCGCACAAGCGGTCTCGGCCGCCGTACGCAACGCCGAGGCCTGCATCCAGGTGCACGGTGGTATCGGTTTCACCTGGGAACACCCCGCGCATCTGCTGCTGCGTCGTGCCATCGCCGACGAAGCCGCCTGCGCCCGAACCGAACACCTGCGCGACACCGCCGCCGCCCGCATCTTCGAGTTGTCGCGCTGAGCGTTCGTCTCACGGGGTTTCGGGGCTCCTCGCCTTGCGGCTCGTCACACCTCAACCGGCTGGAGGGTGCGATCTCTCGCGTTGAGCGTCAGCTATCGTGACCCGCGATGACGGCGGTACCCGGATCCGGGCTGGAGGGTGCGATCTCTCGCGCTGAGCGTCAGCTCCGGTTAGGTGTGGGTTGTGGTCGGCCTCGCACGTCAAGCAGCATTTGTTGCCGGTTGAGGTTCGAGGAGCGTGAGCGACGAGCCCCGAAAACCCGTACGACAACAATGTCCGCAACCACTCCCGGACCGGGAAGTCGTTGCGGACATCGTCATCTCACGAGGATTGTCGCCGGGTGACGGGGATCAGACGTCCCATTCGAGGTAGATCGAACCGACCGGCCCGAGCTGTCCACCCTTTTCGGTGGGGTGGGATTCGGGGGAGAGCCGGTAGTTGGGGATGTACTTGTGCCATTCCTCCAGAGCGATCCGCAGTTCACGGCGGGCCAGGTGCGAGCCGAGGCAACGGTGCGGTCCGGCACCGAACGCGATGTGGTTGTTGGGGCTGCGGTCCAGATGGACCTCCTTGGCGTGGTCGTACTGCCGTTCGTCGCGGGTGGCCGCGTTGAGGGGCAGACACACCATTGACCCCTTGGGGATGGGGCAGCCGGCGATCTCCGTGTCTTCCAGAGTCTTTCGGGAGGGGATCACGATCGCGAACACCCGCAGGATCTCCTCGATGGCCGAGGGGATCAGGTCGGGATCGTCGACGATGGCCTGCCGGTCGTCCTGGTTGGTCGCCAGATACAGGAATGTGTTGGCCAGGGTTGCGGTGACGGTGTCTAGTCCGGCCATGAACATCAGGATGCAGAACGATTCGAGGTCGCCCTGGGTGGTCGGTTCGCCGTTGATCTCGAACGAAATGGCCTTGCTGATCAGATCATCCCGCGGATCGGCGCGGCGTTCCTCGATGAGTCCCCGGAAGTACTCGGTGAGTTCGGCGGTGGCCGCGGCCCGGCGCCGGGCCGCTTCCTCGGGGCTGGCCGAGATGTGGAGGATCTCGTCCTCCCAGTACAGGAACTTGTCGAGGTCCTCGAAGGGCATCCCCATCAGCTCGAGGAAGATGAACGAGGGAAACTGCAGTGCGAAGTCCTGCAGGAAGTCGCATTTGCCCTTGGCGGCGATCGACTGGACCAGTTCGACGGCGCGGTGGCGCACCTTCTCCTCGAGTCGTTCGACGTTCTTGGGGGAGAACAGCGGGTTGAGGTTCTTGCGCCACTGCTTGTGCTCGTCGCCGTCGAGCATCTGCGGGATCCACCGGAACGTGGGGTTCGGGTTGAACACCGTGACCGCGGAATTGGAGAACACCTTGGCGTTCTGGTACGACGCCAGGATTTCCTCGTAGCGGGTGACGATGAAGTGGTCGGCGAACGAGTTCTTGACGATCGGGGCCTCGTCACGGATGGCGTCGTAGAACGCCATCTTCTCGCCGTACGGCTTTTCCAGATAGTGGTTGAATTCGTGGACGGGGCACGTGCCTGCCGGTGCGGCCTCGGAATCGGTGATCGGCTCGGTGGTGCTCATCTGCCTACCTCCTGGGATGGTGGGTGGTCTGGTCTGGGCTGGGTGTGAGGCGGTGGGTCAGCCGGTCGGTGCCCGGTCGGATACCAGCTGAGCGTCGATGTCGAGGTTCATCGGCCCGAGCCGGGCGGCGGCGAGCAGCGCGCTCACGTCGACGCCGAGATCCTGTGCGGCGCTGCGGGCGGCGTCGAGATCCTTGGTCAGATACCGCGCGATGCGGTTGCTGTACACGGACGGTTCCTCGCCGGAGGCGGCGATGTAGCCGGCCGCCGCGCTGCCGCCGCTCGAATCGGCGAGTACGTCGAGCAGCACCCGATCGTCGATGCCGAGCCGGCGTGCGGAATCGAGCGCGGACAGGGTGATCTGGGTGCACGCCGCGAACAACGCGTTGTTGAGCAGTTTGGCCGACAGCGCCGTCCCGAGTCCGCCGGTGCGATGGATGGTGGACGCGTACGCGGTGACGGTGCGCGCCACCACGTCGGTGGGTGTCTCGTCGCCGCCGAGGAGGACCGTGAGCCTGCCGGCCCGGATCGCGGCCGGAGTGCCGCTGAACGGGGCTTCGACGATGCTGACACCGCGCGCGGTGCCGAGTTGTTCGAGTTGGGCGATGGTGTGTGGGCTGCCGGTGGTGTGTGAGGCGAAAACCGCCCCCGGAGACATGTTCTCGATGATTGTGGGTGCCACGTCGAGCAACTGGGTGTCGTCGAAGAGGCAGACGAGCACCAGGGGAGCCGCTGCGATGTCGGCGATCTGCGGCGGGGTGGTGGCACCGAGCAGACCGAGTCTCTCGCGGACCTCCGGTCTGCGCGCGTAGACCGACACCGGGTGTCCGGCGGCGAGCAGCCGTTCGATCATCGGCTCGCCGATCTTGCCCGCACCGACAAATCCGATGCGCTGGCTGATAACCACTTCTTGTGTCGCCTTCCTTTGTGGTCTGGGGCACTGCTGGGCTGGGGCACTGCTGGTCTGGGGCGCTGCCGGGCTGTCGCGCCGGTCAGCCGGCGGCCACACCCCAGATGATGGATTTGGTTTCCAGGTATTCCTCCATGCCGATGGCACCGCGTTCGCGGCCCAGGCCGCTCTGCTTGTAGCCGCCGAACGGTCCGTGTGGGCTCAGGCCACCACCGCCGCCGTTGACGGTGATGTAGCCGGTGCGGATGCGCTGGGCGATCTGGTAGGCGCGGACCGGATCTTTGGCCCACACCCCTCCGGCGAGGCCGTACTCGTTGTCGTTGGCGACGGCCACCGCCTCGTCGTCGGTGTCGAACGCCATGATGATCATCACCGGGCCGAAGAACTCCTTGCGGGCGATGGTCATCGAATTGTCCACGTCGACGAACAGGGTCGGTTCGATGAAGAACCCCTTGTCCAGATGGGCGGGTCGGCCACCGCCGAGGGCCAGCGTCGCGCCTTCGGCGACGCCGGAGGCGATGAGGGCTTCGACGCGGGCGCGTTGCTCGGCGGTCTGCAGCGGCCCCAGCACGGTCGCCGGGTCGGCCGGGTCACCGACGACGATCTGGGCCAGCGCGCCCTTGACCATGTCGACGAGCTCGTCGTAGCGGGATCGGTGCACGAGTGTGCGGGTCAGGTACCCGCAGCCCTGACCGGCGTGCAAAACGGTGTCGCGGACGATGCCGGGCAGCACCTTGGTGAGGTCGGCGTCCTCGCAGATGATGTTGGCGGACTTGCCGCCGAGTTCGAGCACCACCTTCTTGAGTGTCGGGGAGGCCTGCTCGGCCACCTTGCGGCCCACCGCGTCCGAGCCGGTGAAGCTGACGATGTCGACCAGCGGGCTGGTGGACAGTTCGGTGCCCACGTCGATGTCGCCGGTGACGATGTTGAGCACTCCGTCGGGCAGACCGGCCTCCTCGGCGATCTCGCCGAGGATCAGCGCCTCCAGCGGCGTGGTGGGTGCCGGTTTGAGTACCACGGTGCACCCGGCGGCCAGCGCCGGGGCCAGCTTCATCAGGTTGAGGTAGAGCGGAAAGTTGTACGCCGACACCACCGCGGCCACACCGAACGGTTCGCGGCGGATCACGCCCTGCCCGATGCCCATGCCCACGTGCGGCGCCAGCGGTTCCTCCCACCGGTACGACGGCAGGACCCGCTGTGCCATGTCGCGGAAGTGTGCGATAGGAATCGTGGTGTGGAACGATTCGGCGCCCACCCGGGTGCTGCCGGTCTCGGCCATGTTGAGCGCGACCAGCTCGGACTTACGCCGGTCCATGATGTCGGCCATCCGCACCAGTACCGCCGATCGCTCGGCCGGTGTCATCGACGGCCAGGGCCCGTCGTCGAATGCCCGCCGGGCTGCTTCGATGGCCTTGCGGGCGTCGGCGGCCGTGGCGATCGGGGCGATGCCGATGGCTTCTTCGGTGGCCGGGTTGATCACGGGAGCGCTCGCGCCGGTCGCGGTGTCCACCCACCGGCCGTCGACGAAGATCTGCCGGTACTCGATCGACCGGGTTGCCGGGGCGGGCGACGCGGCGGGGGACGTCGACGGAGTTGCTGTCGCGGTCATCGGGAGTGTCCTATCGGAGCGAGTAGGCGTTGGTGTTCTTGAGGGCGGCGCCCGCGTCGACCTTCATCTGCATGCCGGTGACGTAACGGGAATCCTCGGAGGCGAGGAAGAGCACCATCGCGCTGATGTCGGACGGCTCCACCCACGGCACCGGCATCTCCTGGCCGGTCTTGAACGCCTCGTAGGTGTCCTCGCGGCCCGGCGTTTCGAGGTCGGGCCGGAACACCCGGTACATCGGGGCGCTGTGCAGCATGTCCGTGTTGCAGTTGGTGGGGTGAATACAGTTGGCGCGGATGGATTCTCGACCGGCCACGATGGCGAGGTCGTGGATGTAGTTGGCCAGTGCGCGCTTGGAATGGCTGTAACCGAATCCGCCGGGCCCGAGGATGTCGGTGCCGCTGCCCTTCATCAGCCCGGCCACCGATCCGGTTGCGATGATGGACGCGCCCTCGGTCAGATGCCGGTAGGAGGCGCTGACGGTATTGAGGACACCCGCGAGGTCGACATCGACGGCGTCGATGAATCCCTGTGCACCCACCTCGCCGAGCGGGCAGATACCGGCGTTGGCGACCACGATGTGCAGTCCGCCGAGCTGCTGGACACCCCGGTCGATGGCGGCCCGCAGCGCGTCGGCGCTACGGACGTCGGCGACCTCGGCCACGCACCGGCGGCCCTCCTTCTCGACCAGCAGCCGGGTTTCCTCCAGGTCTGCCTCGGTGGCCAGCGGGTACTCGTTGGTGGCGATGTCGGCACACAGATCGAGCGCGATGATGTCGGCGCCCTCCGCGGCCAGGGTGACCGCATGACTGCGGCCCTGCCCGCGTGCCGCGCCGGTGATCACCGCAACTTTGCCGTCCAGCTTTCCCATCGTCCACCACTCCTGAAGGTTGTTTGTGCGTCGGGATATGACCTGACCGATATGGGAAGAGTCGCAGTCGACGGTGACGTGTGGAGTGGGGTGTCCCGGTGATTGAGACCCGAACTCGATGCGGTCGGCGACCGCGTCGACGGCCGAAATTCAACGAAATAGGCACTGCGGGAACATCTTCAGAAACTCATGTGCGAGGCTGACGGTTTCGGCGCACGGTCCGACATAGTGCAACTAGTGGACTGGTTCGATAACGTTCTTCCAGGCGCTCGGCCGCGACTGCCCTCATCATTGCGCGGTGGTGCCGGCGATGTGGCGGTGTTACCGACCAGTAAGGAGTCACCCATGCCACTGCAGGACTACATGCAGCTGATCTCGACCGACGACCACCTGATCGAGCATCCGATGCTCTGGCAGGACCGGCTGCCCGCCAGGTACCGGGATCTCGGCCCCCGGATCATCGAGAAGGAGATGCCGCGCGCGATCCACGCCGGTGACGGCGGCCGCGGCGGCGGTGGTACCAAGATCGCCGAGGTGTGGCAGTACGAGGAGCGGATCTACCCCTACATCGGCCTCAACGCCGTCGCGGGCAAGAAGCCCGAGGAATACGGCGCCGAGCCGACCCGCTACGAGGAGATGATTCCCGGCTGCTACGAGCCGAACGCGCGCCTGCGTGACATGGACATCGACGGCGTGCACGCCACCCTGTCGTTCCCGTCGTTCCCGCGGTTCGCCGGCACGGTCTTCCTCGAGGGCCAGGACAAAGAACTGGCGCTGCTGTGCGTGCAGGCATGGAACGACTATGTCCTCGACGAATGGTGCCCGACCGACCCCGAACGGCTGATCCCGCTGATCATCCTGCCGCTGTGGGACGTCGAGGCATCGGTCGCCGAGGTGTACCGCACCGCCGCCAAGGGGGCGCGCACAGTCTCCTTCGTGGAGAACCCGCATCCCTTGGGGCTGCCCTCGTTCCACACCGACCACTGGGATCCGGTGTTCCGCGCGGTCGTCGAGACCCAGATGCCCCTGTGCGTGCATTTCGGCACGTCCGGCAAGCCGCCGATCACCGCACCCGAGGCGCCGATGGCGGTGATGACCGCACTGTTCGGCTGCAACTCGATGTATGCCACCGCAGACCTGCTGTTCTCCCCGACCTTCCACAAGCATCCCGAACTCAAGTTCATGCTGTCCGAGGGCGGTATCGGCTGGGTGCCGTACATGCTCGAACGGATGGACGGGGTATGGGCCAAGCACCGCTACTACCAGAACATCAACCCCACCGCGAAGCCATCGGAACTGTTCGCCAAGCACATCTTCGGCTGCTTCATCGACGACGAGTTCGGCGTCGCCAACCGGCACCTGGTCGGTATCGACAACATCACCTGGGAGGGTGACTACCCGCATTCGGATTCGAACTGGCCCAACAGCCGCAAGATCGTCCACGACACCATGCTGAATGTGCCCGACGAGGATGTGCACAAGATGGTGGAACTCAACGCCCGTCGGCTGCTGAACTTCCCTCGCACGGGCGCCTGAGGTCAGGAGCACACCCGCGATGGAAGAACCGATCGAACAACTGCCACAGGCGGACTGGGTCGACCAGGACCTGCTGACCCGGGAGCTGGCCGGAAGCCTGCTCGACGATGAGATCGCCGCCGAACATGACCGGATCGCACGGCACGACAGCGGCGCCGGAGGTGAGGACATCGTGATGAGCCGCGCCGACATGGTGCGTCGCGTGACCGCGATGGAGGCGATCCGGGACGACTACGAGCAGACACGACAGCATGACCACAGACCAGATGGAAAGGGCGACAACGGTGAGCACTGACACCGCGCAGGCACAGGACGAGAAGATCTACACCTTCCTCGACGAGGACATCCAGCGGGCGAAGGATCTCGTGGGCATTTACCACGCGGTCCGCAAGCGTGAACAGTTCTCGAAGGCGAGTCCTGACATCATGCGGGCCTTCGCACGCAGCTACGGCGACGACAATCCGCTGTTCACCGACGAGGACTACGGTCTGGACACCAGGTGGGCCGGGCAGATCGCACCTCCGATGATCAACATCGCGCTCACCAAGGACCTGCTGGCCGACTCGATTCCGAAGGAGCAGCGCCGTCCGCCGTTCCGGGGGATCCACGTGTTCGTGTCCGGCTCCACCACCGAGTGGTACCGGCCGGTCTACGACGGCGACATCATCTACTCGTTCGAGGGTTTCGACAACGTCGAACTCAAGGAATCGGAGTTCGCCGGCCGGTCGCTGGTGGTCACCAGGATCTTCGTGCAGTTCAATCAGCGCGCCGAGATCGTGCAGATCCAGCGGGTGATCACCATCCACACCGAGCGGCACGAATCGAAGAAGCGCAAGAAGTACGACACCATCGAGGCCGCCTCGTACACGCCCGAGGAAATCGCGGCGATCGATGAGATCTATGCGGCCGAGCGCCGCCGCGGCGCCGAAACCCGGTACTGGGAGGACGTCAGCGTCGGAGATCAGATCCCGACCATGGTCAAGGGTCCGCTGACCGTCACCGACATGGTGGTGTTCCATTCCGGCGGTTACGGATTCGCGCCGTACACCCCGTGTACCGGCAAACTGTGGCACGAGAACCGCCAGCGTATCGGTGCCTTCTACATCCCCAACGAGCAGGGGATTCCCGATGTGGCGCAACGCATTCACTGGGATGCCGAATACGCCCGGTCGATCGGTCTGCCGGCGTCCTACGACTACGGAATGATGCGCGATTGCTGGCTGACCCACTTCCTCACCAACTGGATCGGGGACGACGGCTGGGTCGAGTCGATGTCCAGCCAGATGCGCAAGTTCAACTACCTGGGCGACACGCACACCTTCACCGGCGAGGTCGTGGGCAAACGGGTGGACGGCGACCGGTACCTGGTGGACGTCGAGTTCCGCGGCACCAGCCAGCGCGGGGAGGTCACCTGCCCGGCGACGGCCACCGTCTCGTTGCCGAGCCGGGAATCCGGTCTTGCAGGACTGCGGACACCGCCGCGCGAGCTGGAAACCATCGCCGCGAAAATGCTCAAGCGACACGGTGAACTGCGGGCCGCCCGCAGGCGCGCCCAGGCATAAGACCCACAGAACTGAGGATGGGAACACTCAATGCAGTTGGAGAACAATACTTTTCTGGTCACCGGTGGCGCGTCGGGCCTCGGTGAGGCCACAGCGAGCGCGATCGTCGCCGCCGGCGGCAAGGTGGTCATCGCCGACTTGCCGTCGTCCGATGGCAAAGTGGTGGCCGAACAACTAGGTGCGGCAGCGGTTTTCGCACCCGTCGACATCACCGACGAGCAAAGCCTGGCCGACGCGCTCGATGCCACCGTTGATCACGGACCGCTGCGCGGTGCGGTGCACTGCGCGGGGCGCGGCGGCGACCGGTTGCGCATCCTCGACAAGCAGGGCAATCCCGCCCCGTTGCAGAGCTTCCGGGATGTGTTGGAGATCAACCTGATCGGCACCTACAATGTGCTGCGGCTGGCCGCCGCCCGCATCGCCGCCTCCGAACCGGTGGACACCGAACGCGGCGCGATCGTTCTGACCGCATCGGTGGCGGCATTCGACGGTCAGATCGGTCAGACCTCCTACACCGCGTCCAAGGCCGCGATCCACGGCATCACGCTGGTCGCGGCCCGCGACCTGGCGAGTGTCGGGATCCGGGTCAACACGATCGCCCCCGGAACGTTCGACACCCCGATGTTGGCGCGGTTGCGTGATGACATCCGGGACGGCCTGGCGGCATCGGTGCCGTTCCCGAAACGTCTCGGCCGACCAGCCGACTACGCGGATATGGCGCTGTCGTTGCTGCGCAACCCGTACGTCAACGGTGAGACGGTGCGGCTGGACGGTTCGATTCGGATGGCTCCGCGATGACTACCGGAGTATCGGAGATCTTCACCGAGGTCACCGCCGACGGGGTGCTGGTCATGGCGATCAATCGCCCCGAGCAGCGCAACGCGATGACCAAGGAAGCCGCGGTGGAACTGGCTGCGGCCCTGGACCGGCTCGACGCCGACCCGGAGATCTCCGTCGGCATCCTCACCGGTGTGGGACCGACGTTCTGTGCGGGAATGGATTTGAAGCGGTTCGCCGCGACCGGGGAACGTCCGGTTGTGGAGGGCCGCGGGTTCGGTGGCCTGGTGCAGACGCCGCCGGCGAAACCGCTGATCGCGGCCGTTGAGGGGTGGGCGCTGGGCGGCGGTTTCGAACTGGTTCTGGCGGCCGATCTGGTGGTGGCCGCAGAGGGCGCCAAGTTCGGTCTGCCCGAGGTGAAGCGGGGTCTCATCGCCCGTGCCGGCGGCATCTTCCGGGTGCCGCAATTGCTGCCCCGGCCGATCGCGCTGGAACTGTTGATGACCGGCGACCCGATCACCGCGGCCCGCGCCGAACGGTACGGCCTGATCAACCGGGTCGTGCCCGACGGCACCGCCTTGGCGGCGGCCAAGGAACTGGCCTCGGCGATCGCCTGCAACGCGCCGTTGTCGGTCCGTAACAGCAAGGCGGTCGCCGGACTGTCCCGGGTGTGGTCCGACGACGACGCGTTTGAATTGCAGAAGCCCTATACCGACGAGGTTTTCGCGTCCGAGGATGCCGCTGAGGGTCCGGCGGCGTTCGCCGAACGCCGCTCCCCGGTGTGGAAGGCTCGCTGAGCATCTGCTGGTTGGTGTGAGGAGCGCTGGCGAAGAGCCTCGAAACCCGGTGAGACGACATTGCTGTCTCACCGGGTTTCGAGGCTCATCGCCTGGCGGCTCTTCGCGCCTCAACCGGCGATAGGTGTGTTCTCCGAGGGCGCCGCAGAAGAACAGCAGCGGCGATAGGTTGAGTTATCTTGTGACGGAGGTGTGTTCCCCGAACGCGCCTCGGAAGAACAACAGCGGCGACTTCGGTGAGGCCACGGTGAGTTCGTGGACCGCGCCGACGACGAGATGGTGATCACCGAGTTCGACGGTTTTGTCGATGACGCAGTCGACCCAGGCGACCACGCCGTCCAGGATCGGGTTACCGGTGACCGAGCGCTGCCAGTCCAGGCCGGCGAAGCGGTCGACGCCCTTCTTCGACATCTGCCTGCACACCGACTCCTGATCTCCGGCAAGTGCGTTGGCGCAGAAGCGGCCGGTTTCGAGGATCTTGGGAAGGGTCGATGAGCCCTTGTCCACCAGGAACGACACCAGCGGTGGTTCCAGCGATACCGAGGTGAACGACCCCACCACCATGCCGACAGGAATATCCTGATCGTCGATGGTGGTGACGGCGACCACACTGGTGGGGAAGTGCCCGAACACATCCCGCAGATAGCGTCCCTCGAACTCCGGTGCCACAGTTGATTCGCTCATCGATCCCTTCCTTGATTTCTGCGTACTCGGTGTACTGGAGTGTCGATCAGACGACGACGATCATCCCCTGCGGTGTCTCCAGGCCCAGGTTGTGCAGCGAGTTTGCATGGAACACGGCACCTTCGGTGTGGATCATGTGTTGTAGGCCGACGTGGGCGTCGCGCCAGTGACGCTGCATCGGGCTGGACTTGCGGATCGCGCCGCCACCGGAGCGCGCGAAGATCTCGTCGAGTGCCGAGACCGCGCGCCATGCGCAGCGAACCTGGTTGCGGCGCTGGTTGGAACGTTCCTGCAGCGTCGGCTCGCCGCCGGCGGCGATCTTGTCGTGGATCCGGCTGATGCCCTCGATGAGCTGGATGCGTGCCGACTCGATCTCGGACGCGGCCTCGGCGGCGGCCCGCAGGATGTACGGGTCGTCCTTGGCCAGCACGCCCGTGGCCGACACCCGGTTCTTCTGGATCTCGTAGTGGTGGGCGAGGGCTCCCTCGCAGATGCCGATGGTGGCCGCGGTGATACCGAGCGGGAACATCACGCCGAACGAGAGCTTGTACAGCGCCTCGGGCCGACCGGACCGCTCGGCCGCCACACCGTTGGAGATGTCCTCCTGGGTGACGGTGCGGTAGGCGGGAACCACCGCCTTGTCGACGACGACATCCTTGCTGCCGGTGCCCGACAGACCCACCACGTCCCACGAATCGTCGATCAGCTGGTAGTCCTTGCGCGGGATCACCACGTGCATCACCTCCGGCGGCAGCACCGGCATATTGGTGCCCGAACCGTCGCCCTTGAGCGAACCGAGGAAGTCCCACTTGCAGTGATCGGACCCGGAGGAGAACGGCCAGCGGCCGCTGAGTACGAAGTTGTCGCCGTCGATCGGGTCGGCGACGCCGTTGGGCATGTAGGGGGAGGCCACCCAGGTGTCCGGGTCCTCGCCCCAGATCTCTTCCTGAAGCCTGCGATCCATCTGCGCGAGCTCCCACGGGTGCACGCCCACCACACCGGCGACCCAGCCCGCCGCGGGGTCGGCCGCGGCGATCGCCATCACGGCCTCGGCGAATTCCCGGGGCTCGGCGGCGTAACCACCGAAGTCGGTGGGCTGAAGCATCCGGATCACACCGGTCTGCCGGAGCAGTTCGGCTGTCCGATCGCTCAACTTGCCAAGGCGCTCGTTCGTCTCGGCGAGGGAAGCGAACTCGGCGCTCGCCTCCTCGATGCGCTTGTGTACTTCGTGTGCCATGTCGCGGCTACCTCCGACTTGTGGGTTCTTCGATGCTGATGATTTCGGGGATCGGCTGTGACCGATCTTGGGTGTTGCGATCTGCGGGGAGCTTTTCGCTCCCAGTGAGCGGGAAACCCCGGCGGTCACTCCGGCTCGCGGGTGAGGAATTCGAGCGCGATGCGTTCGAAGTCCTTCTTGCGTTCGACCTGAATCCAGTGCCCGCACTGGGAGAACGTGTGCAGTTCGACGTTGGGCAGCCAGCGATTGGCGAAATGCGCCTGATCGTAGGGCAGCATCCGATCCTCGCGGCCCCACATCATCAGCGTGGGGGTGGTGACGCTGTCCGGCCTGGTCCACAGCGGGGTGTAGGTGGCCTGGAGGGCGGGATTGAACATCGCGCCGAAGATCGCGGCGGTCCTGGCGAGTACGCCGTCGGCGGTCGCGTTCGCCATCCGCTCGTCGATCAGCTCGTCGGTGACCAGCGCCTGGTCATACACCATGGTCTTGACCCACTCGGTCATCCGCTCGCGGGTCGGGTCCTGCAGGAACGCGAACAGCCGCTGGAAGCCTTCGCTGGGTTCGGTCTGGAACAGACTGCGCGAGAGGCCGCCCGAGCCCATGATCGCCATCCGCTCGACCCGACCGGGCAGGTTCGCGGCCATTTCCGCGGCCACCGCACCGCCCATCGAGTTGCCGATGAACAGCGCCGATTCGATGTCGAGGTGATCCATCAGGCCGGCGATGCGACGGGCGGCATCGAGCGAATATACCTCCTTGACCTCGGGCAGAGAGCTGGCGCCGAAACCGGGCAGGTCGGGCATGATCACCCGGAAGTGCTCGGCGAACACCGGAAGGTTGTGCCGGAAATTCGACCATGCGCTCACCCCCGGTCCAGAGCCGTGCAGCATGATCAAGGGACGGCCCGAACCTGCTTCGTGATAGAGGAATTCGACGCCGTCGATGGTGGCGACCTTCTTGGTCGATTCATAGGTGAGTTCGTCGGTCACGCGTTCGCCCTTCGCTGTATTCGGGGTTGTCCGCACGCGGGTTTCATCATCACGCGGGTGAGGCCGAACCTAATCCGGCGCGGCGGGCCGGGCCGGTGGGGGTCTCGCTCAGCGGAAGAATCACCCGCCGCCGGCAGCGTGGTCGGCACACTGTGCCGATGGTCAGCAATACCGCGACGGAGCAGGGCGACCGGACCCCCGGGCAATCCGAAACACCCCACACGCCGGGCGAGACCGGTCTGTGGGTGTTCCTGCTCGGCGACATGGTGGTGTTCGTCGTCATGTTCGTCGCCTTCCTCGCCGAGCGCGCGGTCGAGCCAGATCTGTTCACCACTTCCCGCGAGTCGGTGAGCCTGGTCATCGCGCTGACCAACACGATGATCCTGCTGGTCAGTTCGCTGGCGGTGGTCATCGCCCTCAACCATGTACGAGCGGACCGGTTCACGCCGGCGGTACGGGCGTTCGCGGTGGCGTTGCTGTGTGCGGTGGCGTTCATCGGGTTCAAGGCCACCGAGTACACCCATCTGGTGTCCGGCGGCCACGGGCCCGACAGCAATGCCTACTTCATGTGGCTGTTCATCCTCACCGGAGTACATCTGGCGCATGTGGTGCTCGGCGTCGGCGTGCTGACCGCGCTGCTGCTGCGGGCACGTCGCGGGGTCCGGGCGACCGGCACCGGCCGAATCGTCTACGAGGGCGGTGCGTGCTATTGGCATCTGGTGGACCTGCTGTGGATGATGCTGTTCCCGCTCGTTTATCTGGTGGCCTGACGGGAGACTTCGGTGGCACAAAACACTCTTTCCGGCAACGGGATTCGCGAGGCGCTGCGGCAACGTCACGTGCGGACATGGCTGATTCTGGTGGTTCTGGCGGTGGTGATCCCCGTGCTCAGCGGGCAGGGACACGGCGGGACCGTCGCGACGATCGCGGTGCTCGGCCTGTCCGCCTACAAGGCCCGGCTCGTGGGGCTGGACTTCATGGAACTGCGCTCGGCGCCCCGCGAGCTGCGGCTCATCTTCGAAATCTATTGCCTGGCCACATGGATCGCGCTGTCCGGGGCTTTCGTGCTGCTGTGAACCCGTACTGCTCTGAACAACTATCAACAACGAGAGGGAAGTGAATGTCAGTGAGCGAAGAGAATTTTGACGTCATCGTCGTGGGATCGGGAGGTGGCGGCCTGATCGGCGCGTACACCGCCGCGTCCCGCGGACTGCGCACCCTGCTCATCGAGAAGACCGACAAGGTGGGCGGCACCACCTCGTACTCGGGCGGTGGCTCCTGGTATCCGGGCAGCGCGCCGCTCAAGCGGTCAGGTATCGAGGATTCCGACGTCGAGGCCGCTCGCGGATATCTGCGCGCGGTGGTCAACGACGCCGCCCGTGAGGACCTGCAGGATGCCTACCTGGCCGCCGGAGCGAAACTGATCGATGAGTTGGAGGGCAACCCGGTGTTCGGTCAGTTCGACACCGCGCCGGTTCCCGATTACTACGGCGCCGTCGAAGGGGCAACCCTGCACGGCCGCACCGTGTTTCCCGCACCGGTGCCCGTCGCCGAACTGGGCGAGCACGCGAACGTCGTGCGTCGGTCCATCTACACCGAACGATACGGGCACACCGAGGACGAAATCCTCATCGGTGGCCGCGCACTCATCGGCCGGGCGCTCAAGGCCTTCCTGAAAACGGGCAACGGCACCCTGAAGCTGAACACGGCACTGACCGATCTGGTGGTCGAGGGCGGCCGCATCGTCGGTGTCGACGCGGTCGTCGACGGTCAGTCCGTGCGTGTGCGCGCCGGACGCGGAGTCCTGCTGGCCACCGGCGGATTTGAGCACAATACCGAACTGCGTGCCAAGTACGACAACTACCCGCTCAAGGGCGACTGGTCCGACGCGGTCGAATCCAACGTCGGCGATGGCCATGTGGCCGGTATCGCGGTCGGCGCCGACACCGACCTGATGGACGAGGCCTGGTACATCTCCGGAGTGGTCCAGCGCGACGGGTTGCCGCTGTTCAACGTGACCCGCGGCGGCATCTGGGTCAACGCGGCGGGCAAGCGGTTCACCAACGAGGCCGCGCCGTACGACCAGGTGGGCCGGGCGATCCGCGACGGTGACCGCACCACCGGCATCTCGCACGCGCCCACACACTGGATCTTCGACCACAAGCAGCTCGCCCGTGACGGCTTCGGCGGCAACTCCCCGGAAACCCCGGTCGACGAGGACTGGTTCACCTCCGGCACCATCAAGCGCGCCGACACCCTGGAGGAACTGGCCGAGATCATCGGTGTGCCCGCCGCGGCGCTCACCGAATCGGTGGAAACCTTCAACGGGTATGTGCCCGGTGGTGTGGACGAGCAGTTCCACCGCGGGGAGAGCGCCTGGGACCAGATGGTGTCGTTCATCGTCGGTTACCCGGCCCTGCCCGAACAGGCCTTTATCAAGCCGATCGAGGCCGAGGGTCCCAACCCGTTGCTGGTGAAGATCGACACCGCACCGTACTACGCGGCCACCATTCTGCCGTCGGACATCGGCACCAAGGGCGGACTCAAGACCGACACCCGCGCACGGGTTCTGCGTGCCGACGGCACGCCGATCGAAGGTCTGTACGCCACCGGCAACACGATGGCCGCAATGTCGGGCACCGTGTACCCGGGCGCCGGCACCCCGATCGGTTCGACCCTGGCTTTCGCCTACATCGCGGCCCTCGACATCGTCGGCGGCTGACCGACAGGCATCGTCGGCGGCTGATTGACGCGCCACGAGGTGTATGACACGAGGGGCGGCTCCCGGATCGGGAGCCGCCCCTCATCATGTCGAACCGACTCAGACCAGCACGGGCAGCTGGTTCTCGGCGGCTTCCTTCTCTTCGGAGTCAACGGC
>Ga0116175_1000569_pt1 | contig 25460 bp, 15 predicted proteins | sample AD_UKC125_MetaG_FD_89802 | JGI IMG/M metagenome (GOLD analysis project Ga0116175, IMG submission 89802) | Active sludge microbial communities of municipal wastewater-treating anaerobic digesters from USA - AD_UKC125_MetaG | ecosystem: Engineered > Bioreactor > Anaerobic > Digestate | place: USA... | reverse complement strand
TCTCTTCGCATCTGCATACGATTACATTTCTTTCCTTTTCTTCTTCTGTCATCTGCTCCTCACCACCCTTATGGCCCTTATCTCCATCACAAGGGATTTGGGCACCGCCACGTGTACGACCTTAGTCTTGTCCTTCCAGGGATCCATGATCTTCAAGACTTTTCCCTTAGAAACGACCTTGCCCTCGCGGTTTAGACATTCGACCTCTTCCCCTTCGTTAGGCGACGGCAACATCTCATAGGGCAGCTTAAGGAGGGCCTCATCATCGCCTCCGTAAGTCAAATCTGCGACGAAACAGGCAAGTCCGGGACATTTCGCAACGCACATTGCACATCCCGTACATTTGGAGTAATCCACCTTGGGGATATCATTTATATCGGCAAACTCCGTGATGGCTCCCGTGGGACAGCTGGTATGGCAGGGGTTGCAGGGAATCCTCTGGGGACATTCGACTATGACCAAACCGTTTTTCTTGCTCTCCCAAAGTTCCTTAGGCGGTTCATGCTGCTCGTACATCTCAGGGGGTAATACCCCACTGTTATAAAGCCCTTCGCTTCTGTTCATCTTACCATACCTCCAGAGCTTTCCATCAGAACCTGCGCTATTCCCTCTCTTATCTTGGCGCTGGCTTCTCCGTTTCTCAAAGCGTTAAGCCTTTCCCAATAGACGTCGAGCTTCTCGCGATACTCTTTATCCTCAACATAACCTAGTTCGTGAGCCATGCTCAATCCCGCAATACGCCCTTCCACCATGGCACTCGAGGCTTCCTCTATGCCTGCAGCGTCGCCGGCTACCCATACGTTCGAATTGGTCGTTCGCATTGATCTGTCGCGAATTGCGACGTGTCCGCAAAGTTGAGGTATGTATTTCATCTCGCATCCAGCCTGCCACAAAAGTTCACACGTGGGGTTCAAACCGACAGCCATGCATATGACATCGCAATCGATGTGGATCTCCTCCCCTACGAACCCGCATTCCGGACTTATTCGCTGAATAATTGCGCCTTCTACTACGTCCCTGCCCAAGGCTTCCTTGATAGAGTGCTCCAAAAGAATGGGAACGCCCAATCTTCTGACCTTAGCTGCATGCACCCAGTAACCGCCGACTTTCGGCATGGCCTCAACTATGGCTGCGACTTCAACGCCAGCCTGCAGTAGCTGGTAGCTCACAATGAGACCTATGTTGCCGGCACCTACCATCAAAATCCTTTTGCCGGGCACCACCCCGTAGACATTCATAAGCGTTTGCACCGCTCCGGCTCCGTAGACGCCTGGGAGGTCGTTGTTTGGGAAGGGTATCAGGCGTTCTTGGGCCCCCGTGGCCACCAAGATCTTCTTGGGCAAAACCTTGAAGTAATTTTCCTCGCCCTCCATGCAGCTGACCACACCGTCGTCTTTGTAGTAGCCCAGGGCCGTGCAATTGGTGTATGCTTCTACTCTGTTTCCGTAGCTTTTCAACTCTTCCAGAAGCACGTCGGATATGACGAAACCTCTCGTTCCGGCACGCTCAAAGGAAGAGCCGAAAAATTTGTGCGTCTGTTTGATAAGTTGACCCCCAAGCCTCAGGTCGCTATCTACGATCACGACATGAGCGCCGAAGGATGCCGCCTCGGCCGCCGCAGACAACCCGGCAGGTCCTCCTCCTATCACTAAAACCTCGGTATTTTTCACTTCGGATCACCTTCGTGATTGAGCTTAATTTTCCCCTTGCCCCGCTGCACTTCTATGCGCATTCCCTCTTTCAACGGAGTTATACAGGTTCGCACGTTAGGCACTCCGTCTACCACCATGAAACAGGAAGAACATTTGCCTATGGCACAAAAAAACCCGCGAGGCCTTTTCATTTCGGGCGTCTCGCGGTAAATTCTGATGCCGTTGGCATGAAGGGCCATGGCTATGGGTTCTCCTTCGTAACCTTCCATTTCTCTACCTTCAAAGGTGAACTTAACCAATCTGCCATGGCTAAACTCCAAAATCGGGTGCTCTCTTATCAGTTCCAAGCCTGTCACCTCCTGCCATAATTTAGGTTCAGCATATAATTTTCAGATTATTATTGATTTAAATTATAATTTAACTTTAATCATTTGGGTATAGTATTACCTATGGGGAAAAATAAGGATCTTAAAGCTGTCATACAGCTTTAAGATCCTTATAGAAACCCCCATCGCTTTGAAATAAAAATTAAACCCTAACATACAGTCCCGTATCCTCAAATCTTCTCTTGATAGCAAGCAACCTTTCCCGCGAAGGGGATTTGTGAACCGTCATCTTGTAATCCCTATCCAGCCTGCTGTACTTTTCGCTTACGTCATGGTAAGGAAGAAGATCTAATTCCCTTAAGCCCTTTAGAGTCGAGATAAATTCGACCATGTCATTTACGTTATCAGGCGTATCGTTTATTCCGGGGATCACGGGAAAACGAAGTATGATGTCCTTTGCCCTGCCATAGTTCACCAAAAAGCGCAAGTTTTCCTTGATCTGAGCATTTGAAACCCCCGTGTATTTGATATGTTCCCTCTCGTCAATTAGCTTAAGGTCGTAAAGAAAAAGGTCCACATGATCGGCGACCAGAGCCAAAACCTCTTGCGGTGCAAACCCCGACGTGTCAAGCGTCCTATGGATATCCCTTTTCTTGCATTCCTTCAATACTTCAATCAAAAACTCATGCTGGTATAACGGCTCGCCACCTGAAAACGTGACTCCGCCATCGGAGTTATCGAAGTACAAGACGTCTCTTTCTATCTCCTTCATGAGCTCGTCCACGGTGTATTCTCTTCCTATGAGTTTCAAAGCATCGCTGGGACAGGCCGCGGAACAACTACCGCAGGCGATGCACATAGATCTTCTAATGATCGGTGCGCCATCGAATTCTATTGCTCCCATGGGGCATATATGGGCACAGGTGCCACAGTGCAAGCACTTATACTCGAAGTACATCAATTCCTTACCTGGGTCTATCCCTTCGGGATTATGACACCACCAGCACCGCAAGGGACACCCTTTAAAAAAAACGGTTGTCCTTATGCCGGGTCCGTCGTGTATGGAGTACCTTTGAACGTCAAATATCAATCCAAGAGGGCTATTTTTTACGTCATCCATTTTGTCGTAGTTTTCTCCTTATGTTCTAAACCTGCTCGTATTCGGTCCTTGCTATTATCTCTTCCTGCAGGCCCTTCGGCAAATTGACGAAGTAATCGCTGTAACCAGCCACCCTTACCATTAGATCCTGGAAGTCCTTGGGCCTTTTTTGCGCTTCTTTGAGCAGTTCGGTGCTAACGACGTTGAACTGCACGTGATGACCGCCCATCATGAAAAAGGTCCTGATCAACTGGGCCAGCTTCTTGACGTTTTCTTCCCCTTCGAGTAAATCAGGGCTAAGCCGTTGGTTCAGCAAGGCACCACCCGTCTTGTCCCAATCACATTTGGAGACGGACCTGAAAACCGCTGCGATGCCCTTTCTGTCGCTTCCCTGTACGGGCGATATGCCCTCCGATACGGGAAAACCTGCCTTCCTGCCGTCAGGCGTAGCGCCCGTGACTTTGCCAAAATAAACGTGAGCGGTCGTAGGCAAAAAGTAGGCCCTCTTTGACGCCCTTCTTACAGGCGATGGAGGATAGCTTTCGATCATGCTGACGACTTGATCCACCAGGTCTTTAGCTATCTTGTCGGCATGATCGTCATCTTCGCCGTACTTGGGAGTTTTATTCAAGATGACCTGTCGTAACATCTCGTATTCGCCGGCAAAGTCGGACTTCAAGGCATCGAGCAGTTCGTCCATTTGAACAGCCCCTTTGTCGAATACGTGATATTTGATCGACGATAAGCTATAGGCAATGGTGCCAAGCCCCACGATCTGAAGGTACTGAGTGTTGTAACGCGTGCCACCACAGTTGTAGTCCTTAGCTTTTTCAACGCAATCGCAAAGCCAAAGCGACATGAAGGGGACGGGAAAGTGTTTGGCAAATACGGACTCTATGATGTCATTTCCCTTCATCTTGATGTCCATGAAATACTTAACCTGCTTCATGAAAGCGTCCCATAATTCGTCGAAGGTCTTAAAGCTTCGAGGATCTCCTGTGCTTAGGCCCAACTTTTTGCCCGTTCGGGGATCTATGCCGTCATTTAATGTAATCTCAAGTATCTTGGGAAGGTTGAAGTAACCCGTCAGGATATATGCTTCCTTTCCAAAGGCCCCAGTCTCTACGCATCCGCTTACGCCTGCAGTTCGGGCATCTTCAAGGGATTTGCCCTGCCTTAACATCTTAACGATGACGCCGTCAAAGTTAAAAAATGGAGGTTCGCCAAATCCAGGCCCAACTACCTTTAACGCCTTCGTGACAAAACGCTCCGGATTTCTTACGCTCACCTGGACAGCAGTATTTGGTTGCAAGGTCCTCATCTCGTCTAGCACCTCAAGCAGCAAATAGGACACTTCGTTGACGCCATCGGAGCCGTCTTTTTTGAGACCCCCTATGTTGATCTTCGTGAAGTCGTTGTAGGTGAAGCTTTCCTCTGCCGTGACGCGCACCTTTGGAACAGCTGGTTGATTGTTGATCTTTATCCAGAATGCCTCAAGCAGCTCCTTTGCCTGATCCCTGGTGAGCGTCCCTTCGGCGACTTCCCTTTCATAAAAGGGATACAGGTGTTGATCCAGCCTCCCGGGGTTAAAGGAATCCCAAGGATTCGTCTCGTATACTATTCCCACATGTACGAACCAATAATGCTGCAAGGCCTCCCAGAAGGTCCTTGGCGCATGGGCCGGTACATGATCACAAATTTGGGCCATCTTTTCAAGCTCGGCCTTCCTTTGGCCATCACCTTCTAACCTGGCCAAACCCTTAAGTTTAGCTGCATATCTTTTAGCGTAGATCAGTATGGCATCGGCTGCGATATCCATGGCCTTTAGCTCTTCCATCTTATCGTAATAGGCAGGATCGGCCGGATTTAGCCTTTCCATTTGTCTTTTGATGTCCTCTTTGATGTCCAAGACACCGGTCGTAAATATCTTTTCTCCTCCGGCACTGTGGCCTGGCGCCCTTTGTTCCATGAACTCGGTCCATATGCCGGCCTCGTAAGCTTCGATCCATTCTTTGGGGAGGCTGTCAAAGATGATCTCCCTAGTAGTCTTGCCCTTCCAAAAAGGAATGACTTCCTCTTCATATATCTTTCTGGTCTCCCCGTCGACTTTGTAAGGCATGTTCTCCCTGGTATCCAGCACCCTTAAATCCTCAAGGTCATGGGTGCATATCTCAGGGTAGGTCGGCACTTCTTGGGGACCCGTCCCGCGAAGGCCCACGATGAGCTGTCCGTCTTCCACGGGCAGGCTTACGTGCTCCATTAAATATTTAAAGGCCATGGCACGTCTTACGGGTTCAGACTTGCCGTCTGCTTGTCCGCTTTTGTAAAACTCGGTCACGAGCCTTGCTCGTTCGCTCGATATCTTTACCTCGGCGCCGACACTTTCTTCACGCAACTTCGCAATGCGGCTATTCATCGGCCTTACGGCAGATCTTCTCTTTACCATTTCCCTTTCTACTCTAACTTCTGACATTTAAAATGCCTCCTAATTATCTATAAAATAAGCTAATTACATATCAATTTGCAAATTTTATAATTATTTCTAATTTGATTGTATTATACGCCCTCTCAGGTACATACTTCTATATATTACACTACAGCTTGACGAAGAAAGAAGTCCTGTTTTTATTGGGTCGCCTGAGTTAAATCGGATACGACGATTTTGTAAACTTTATTGTTATAATGCAACTGGCTTTCCTTTTTAACAAAACGATAAACGACGCTGGGAGGCAATATGAAGCTCGCAAGCATCATTAATAACATGATTGGCCAATAATGAGGAGGCCATCTAGCTCGCATACTGCAGGTCCTGGAGGATTGGCCGGATAGCAAGAAATCTGTTGGTGGGAACGACGCGTATCAGAGAATTGCTCTCGCACGCGACATTAGATCTGATGTTCCTTGAAGCTTTAGTAGTCGCTCCCCTGAGCTGTTATGACTCTCCGGAAAGTACAATCTGACCCCGTGAACTACATTATGACTCTCCCGCGGTAGTTGCGAAATAAGCTTTAGCCCCTCATGTTGAAGGGGGCGAAGTTAGCACTGAGGGCGTACACCAGATTTTTATCAGGATAGTAGTGATTGTTTTTTCCAGTAAGTTGTGCGTCTTCATAGCATCACAAAGGAAGGCTTCCTTAGATGTTTTTAAGATACTACTTTTACGGTAAGCGCTTTTGGTTGTTAAGAAGATGTACGCAGTATGTTCCGCCATCTCTAGAGCTAACTCAAAGGCCTGGCAAAAATTCGGATTTTCAAACTTGCTATGATCAAAAACATTTGTATTAATAATTTTAATAATTTCTCCAATATTCGTTTGGCAGTTGACACAAACATTTATCTATCATTTATCTATCATTTATCGATGAGATAACATGCTCGGTCGTTGAAAACAACTCCGGAGACCCTCCTTAGATGTATAAAATAATTGATAATTCGATGGACGCAAGTAGTCTTTCCTACTAAGATATCATATAAACAACCTATGTAGTTACGATGTTAACAATGGTTTCATGTACAGGCCTAGAACATACCCTAAACAACTGCACAACGACGGACTTAGCCGGAGGCCAGATACAACAAACAATCACATCTTAGAGCATCTAAATTACGATGACCTGACAGATTGCCCAAAGTCAGAAGTGGATTACGAGTTGTTGCTATATTACACCGCTTCTACTAATTTAGAGACTTTTCGGTTCAAGTGTCTTTATTCGTATTAATAGTTCACTGACATATCCGATTGCTTCATTTATATCCGGATCATGATTACTTGGGTGAGCACATTCATTCCGCTTAGATAGTAGACCTTGCAATGTTTTAGCTTCTTTCTTTGACAGCAAGCCAACATCTTTTGCAACATCGATTATCTGAGATTCTGGGATGTTCTCTCGCAAATCCTCAATATCTTTAAATTTGGCCCATCCTTTTCTGGCTGCTAAGACTTTTTTGAGACCGTCTGAGGCAATTTTCATCTCTAAATAGTCCATAAACGCAGCCCAAGCCATTACGTGAGCAGCTCGAAAACATTCCTTTTCAATACATTCTACCGCCTCTTCAAACAAAGTATGCTGATACAAAGAGAGGGCTGCAATTTCACGCCGTGCCTTTTCTAATGTAATTATTCTTGATGGCGCACTCTCGTGCTTTGCTAATATCGAGTTAGCTTCAACGCGAAACTGTTGGGCTCGCTCGCAGAAGGCCTGCAGAAAGTTGTACATGTTATGCCTCCTCTTGCAACAAATGCCTTTTCATTGCCGAAAAGAAGACATTGTAAACATCTTCGTTTGTGGTTTCCGGAAGGGTTAATTGTATATTGATGTTAATCGTAAGACCTTTATAATTCCTATTCTCTGCTTCTGATGATATTGCACTACCTGTTATGTCCTCTGTCTTCGTCTCGGTGGGTTGTGTGTCACTAAAATCTGCTAATTTACACAACTCCATAAATGTGGATACTGTTTTTCCAATGGCTTGCTTGCCAGCTGTAGAATGAGTAGAGAAGAAAGCTTCAAGTTCATTACGCTTGCGATTATAGGCATCACTATACATCCTAAACAACTCTTCATACGCCTTGCAAATGCAACTAGCAAACACTCGGTTTCCATTTACTCCTTGATACTGCGTCCATTGCTCGGTAGGTGAATTTGATGCATCCGTAAAGCCCAGAAATCTTAGGATAGGAAGCAGAGACCGATCGTTGCTGGATTTGAAACCTATACTTTGCAGCCACTTTTGGTTTGCTTTCTGCGGAACCCCGGTTTCTTGTATTTTCTTGAATAGTGTCTCGATTTTACTTGGCACTGTAGTGTAGGGATAATCTGCCATAACCTTACCTCCTTTTCACAAATTTCTTTACCTGATAGCCTGATCTAAATAACACCCTACAAACTTACACTTCAGAACTCGCCTTCGTTTGACTAAATCCAGCATCCTGCAAGATTGCTCGAGATTGACGTTGATAAGTAACGCACAGGTTAAAAGCAATACCTCTTGCATAGTTTTGGTCTTTCCCCTACCTGCTGGATCTACCACCAGGATCAAGCGGTAGCAGAACCCGTCAGCCTCACTGATTTTTCGCAGACCTGATTCGCCAAGGGTTTAGACATTTCTAAGTCAATTTCAATGGAGGGCCAGCAAGCCCTATGGCCACATGCCAGCACAATCGAGGTAATAACATGGCTTTCATCGCTGGCATGGCATATTGAAACCCGATCTCACCGATCCTAGCTTTTCACGCATGCCCATTCGATAGGAGGTGATGCACATCCAAGGGCGGGCTGGCATGTTGTCCTTCTGCGCAAAGGCTACCCCGGAGAGACCGCTTTTGTTGTACATATCACCCATGGAACTTATAGCCGCGAAGTCAAGGAGTTTGTTGTCCGGCAAAATCTCGTCGCCCATGCCGATAACAACTAACAACCTCCGTTTGGTTTCTATGATGATATCTCGTAGCTATACGGCAATTTTAGATCGGATAAATATACTCGTTAACTGGCTAAGCTACTTATTGATATATCTGTTACATTCAATATTACACCTTCTTAAAGAAAACAAGAAGAATTATCTTCCTCTGATAGAACAAAATTGCGAGCCACCTCACTTTTCCCGTAGGGTAGAAAATTAAAATGGAGAATATCTCAACAACCGAATCATATTCTCAACAGAGGCAAAGGACGAGTGGTTCAACAGAAACTTTAATATCAGACATCTACCATTCCACATCCCGTAATTCTGCTTCAATATCTTCTCTCTTAGCCTCATTTTCATAAGTTTTCGCAATTCTTCTTAATATTGCACTCGTTCTTGGGAATCGGTTTGCCCACTTGGCAGCATATTCTTGAAATTGCCCAGCTAACGCACGCTCCTGCTCTCCTCCCTCAGTAGAGTATCTGGAAACAACTCCTCTTTTGTTGTAAACACCAGTTAAGAAACCATCTTTTAACTCTTTACTTCCAATCTCGTCTATTATTTTACACACCTCTTCTGGAGGCCAGTTTCCTTCCCCATCTGGCATTGCATGGGCTAATGTTTGACCAATATGATTATCGCAAGCTTCAAGTCGATCTAATTCCTTGCAAAGATTTCTTGCTTTATAAACCCAATTGCTCAATGTTAGATAATCTATACTGCCACCATTATCGCCTCCTGGTATAGTTTTCCATGATCTGAGCAATTCCCAAGCGAGCCGTGCTCGCTGTTCCTTCAATTCTTGAGGTAATTTTTCCTCTTCTTCGCTGTCGCCTTCGTTTCGGGGTTTATAGAGGCACCTTATTACCTCTGCAAAAAATTCAGGCTCATTTGATAATTTATGATGCAGAAATTTAGGGTGTCTTTTACACCCTACTCCTGTAAGAACATATAAATACAACCACTCTAAATTCGCGATTTCGTCGTTTCCTATTTCTTCAGACTGATCAAGGATATCAAATAACTCTCCAATACGATAACAAGAGGTACTATTAAGATTATCAATGCTTTTTTCTAAAGCAGCTTTTTCAAGCAATTCGCTTATTAATTTGGGAGGAATTTCTTTTGCAAACAGGGCAGCGCAATTCAAAGCAGTAAATAGCCTTTTTACATTCTTTAGCCATTGTAGGGCATAAATCTTATCCTTTCTCGGTAACCTAAAAAGTCTTGGTTGAATTCTTTTCCAATATTCTTCTTGTATTTGTAGATCAAATTCTTCTAACAACTCCCAAATCCTGCTATTTTGTGGCAATGCAAGAAAGAGATTAATTACTTTTTCTGAAGGCCACTGTTCGTACAAGGCCATATCTATGACATTCTCAATCCAAACATCCCCACCTTCTAATGACCTTTGCCAGACATAACCTTGCGCAAACAACACTTTTTTACCATCTGCATTATTAAGAAAGGATAATAAGAAATCTTCATTATTGCCCACCAAAGACAACATTGCAATTTTGGCACCTACATCTCGTGAATCCTTGGCCTGAACGGCAAACCTTACTAAACCATCCAAGCCTAAGTTGTTTTTAATATCTTGAACTGCACCAATCTTTTTATGTTCGACAATTTGCTCGTATTTTTCATGGTCGTCGCTTTCCTTTGCATCGGGGAGGTTAGGCCAGTGTTCATCAAAAAGCCAAAGATATTGTTTTATTAAATCACAAGGTTCGAGCTTAAAATAAATTCTTTCAATTTCCTTTAATTCATTTTCAGGCAACGACCAGCTAGCTTCAGGACAGGAACGATGTTTTGATAAGATTTCCCTAAGTTGATTCCATAGCTCGTGTTGAGAATCCTCAATTAAGTTGATTGAACCTATTAATTTGTCAAGTACATTTTTTCTTTCCTGAGACGGCAAGTCCAAATAACATTCTACAAATTCTGCCCATTTTTTACCATCTTTACCGACATTTTCAAGAATTTTATTTACTACTGCGCTAATACTTTCTACGTACTCTTTCATTGTTATTTCGCTGTCCGTTTTCTGTGAAAACTGGCGCCATCGAGGCTTATATGTGGGAAAACAAGAATCATTACTTCGCGGTATCAAACTAATCAATAATTTCCAGCCAATTTTTGGCTCTCGGCTTATTAAAGTATCTATCGCTTCCAATTTTTCCTTTAATGTAGCATAAGTATGTGGATGCCACAGAAGAAAAATACTCCTTAAGGTACCCATGGGTCTATTGGCTAATTTCCCTCCCGGGTCTAGCCTTGCAAGCTTGGCTAATATTAGAGTGACTCTTCCAAGCAAATTCGGATCCCACGCCAAGCATTCTAATGCACGAAGTAAATTTGGATGGGCACTATTACAAACTAGAGAGTCATCCGTTTCGGAGAACATTTTCATTATTGGGGGTGACTCCCGTGAAAGTGAATCATCAACTGCGTCAAGAAAGGATAAAGGCGAAGCCTCAGCAATAAGAGGCAGGATATAGGATAGAGAATACCAAAGTTTCCATTCAGCATCACTTAGTAGTTCGCGAACTATAGAGTCTACCCAGGTTTGTGGGGAATACAGAAGATCCAAGCTCGTTATTCTTGCGCCAAAAGTACCCATTAATACAAGCGTTTCAGCAATTCCTTCTCTTAACATGTTCGAATATTTACTCTCTTTTACATAAACTGAAGTCATCCATCTTTCTTTTGGTTCAAGATCTAACGATGGGTCAATTACCCTAAAAACTTTGAGCGAAATCTCTTTAAGTTTATCAAAATCAGCTTTTGTCAAAAAGGGAGACAATGCAAAGAACGCATCTAATGGAGAAGCGAGGCGCCACATTCCACCAATTTTTAATAAAGGTGGATCTGGTTGATAAAGCCATTTTTTAAGAGTTCCAATATATTCATCATATGGACATCTTGCAATCTCACTTACTATTTCTTTATCCCCATCTTTGCTATCCGACCATTTCCCAGCAAATAAAGCAGGGACGATTTCCCTTGCTTTTTCAGGTTTAGCCCATTCAGGTTGTTTTTTGAAAGGACCAAGAAGTCTCCTTAGGACTGTTAAGCTTCTCGCAGTATCTTTCGAGTATCTTTCGGCATCTTCTTCATTTATTCCCGTTTTCACTAATGCGGTAATGAAATCATCTTTACCAAGCCGTGGTAGTATAATGTCACATTGGGTTGCAGGTTCAACTGGAATAAAAACATGATGATGTCTACGGTAAGAAACCGTGATTTCTATTTTTTCAAATTGGGGTATTAATAATAATCTGTTCTTGCAAGTAGCTACAACACGTCTGAAGGATTCCTCATTTGGAATGACTATAGCTTTAGATAAAAAGTGCTCTTTTGCTTCCTCTGGTAACGTAAGAATAGTTGATGCCAAGAAAGCGATCGCTTCGTCTTTTGTTGGAGCTTGCACGGACAAAGGCGAAGGATCGGCATTTAACCATTTTTCAATTTCTTTCACTTGTTCTTTTCTACCTGCGAGAATTAATTCCAGTGTAAAGGGTGGACTTGTTGTTTGACTCCACTCATTCCACCAGCTTTCGATTGATTGAACATATCCCGGGTATTTCCCTATATGATCAGCTAACCATGCTCCTACTGCAGGTGCTTGTTCAAGCCACTCTTCCAAATCCCTTGCATCATAAACTCTTACATCCCCCCAAAAGTTTTTTTGTTTCATTTTCTTTATCCAATCATCTTTTTTCTCCCATATCTTTGGAGTAACAAAGATAAAAGTTGCTTCAGAGGGATTTGGTGTTAAAGGGTTTTTAAATCGCTTCTCATAATCCTCTTTCGCTTTTGTTCCAATATCCTTCCTCGTGCTGACTTCCCATAGGGATAAGCCCTTTGGTATATACTCTGTTTCTTCATTAGACTCTAATCTGCCATCCCATCCCTGGCAAACTATGCTTTCTCCGGCAGGGAAAGAAATAGACTTAATTTGATTCAATGTTGCCCTAATTAATCGACGAATAACTAACGGCAGATATTCCTCAGAGTCTCGCCTTGAAGCCCAATTCTCTAAATCTGCAACATCAATCCATCGCACTGATTGTCACCTCCTACATTTACAATGTCTCATAGCACTTGTAGGTATGCAAAGTTCCAACCGTGCTAAATCTGAACAGCGAGAACGTGGATAATATACCCGCCGTTGCCCAGAGACGTTAACCTCAAGCAATCTTAAAGATAGCGATAGTTTTGTGCTTAACCAATGTCTTATACTTCGCCTTCTATCGTCTTAATCCAAGAATGGGATTTGATTCTTCCTATATTTTTTTGAATTTCCTTGTTCGTGATCAATGATTTATAAACCCCCTGGATAGTTTTTAGATTATCTTCTTCTAAATCCTCTAATTCCTGTTCTTCATGTTTAGCCAAACTTGAATCCAGCTGTTTTTTCCAATAAAGCTCAGCCCATCGATCATATTTTATCGGTATTAAATGATTTAAGATTGCTTCTAAAAGATATCCTTTGGGTTCCGAATATAGTTCGTCTTCTACGAACTTTTCTTGAAAGTAAAGCTCGTAAATCAAGGAATCTGCAATCTGTTGGTCGAAGAATTCTATCATATCTTTTAATTCTTTTCTTCTTTCTTCGGTAGCATTGAGAAAGAGAAGATAATCGGCAATCTGGCTCAAAACCTCATTTACCTTATTATCAATTGTAGGAATGGGTAGCTTTTCAATGGTTTCAATATCAGTTTGTGCCATTACTCTACCTTCTTCGAGAGAAATTTTGCGATAGTACCACGCAAGAAACCATGAATTTATTATTAAAAGGATCGTCTTAAGAAAAGGGATATAATTAGTTGTATTGGGTGAAAAGGAATGCAAATTGTTTAAGTGGTATAATTTCTGTACATCGATGGTGGCAATGATTCTATCTCCCGTTTGTCTAATCAGAATTTTTGGATTCTCCACGATACCCTTTTCCCACCCTCCTTTGTGAAGGAGATTAGGGTTAATATTAAGAAAATCCCCTTTATAAGATAATGAATACCTTGATACTTGGTTGGAAGAAATTAATGCTCTTTTATGGAATTTATCTTTGAGCTCTTTGCTTTTAATATTATCTTGACCAATTAAGCTTCTCACTCCTGTATGTCCAGTTAGATATGTTTTTACTTTAGCGTCAGTATTTTTATCAATGTAATCTATAATATCAAAATCATCTTTATTGAAAAACAATCTAAATCTGTTAAAATCTGTTGTTAAAAAATACGATTGACTATATTCATAAATTTGGCTTCTATTGCCAGAGAATTCTTCCAAACTCCTGAACAAACTGGCTCTTAGTTTATTTTCATTCCGAAGCTTAGTATTTGAATTCCTGCGAATAATATAAATAACAGAAACTCCTACAGTAGAACCCACAAAAACATCAAATGTGAGAAGTGATAAGCTTTTTATTTCACAAGAATCCAATATGACTTTCCTTATTTTTGAGAAATATCGCCCTAACAGAAAACTATCAGGCACTATTAGGCTGATGTATCCTCCATCATGTGAGATCCCTATAGATCTTTCCATAAAAAGAGGATACATCTGAACTTTATATTCAGCGGCGTTGAATAGTTTTTTAAATAACTTTTTTTTGAGAGCAGTTATTTTTCCTACCCCTCTTAATCCATAACTAACATACGGCGGATTGCCTATCACAACATCAAACCCATCTCTATCTAAAAATACCTCTGGAAATTCAAAAATCCAATGAAATGTCTTGGTTTGCTTCAACTCTGCCAAATTTATGCCTTGTTTTTTGGCAAATACTTCATCCAGTTTTTTGTTAAATAGTTCTGTAATATGATTTAATAGCTCGTTCAAGGGTCTAGCGTATTGTGAATTTAACGAAGCAATAAGAATTCTTATCAATTTCTCCTTAACCTCTAATACCTTCTGAAAATCAACCCACTCAATCTCTTTTTTAGAAAGAATCTCGTTAAGATATTTAATATCATCTGTTATATTTCCGACTATACCAAGTACCTTTGCAGTTTCTGAAAGATATTCATGAACTTTGGGAACGATTTTTATGAAACGCTCTTTTTTATCTTCGCTTGCATGCAAATCTAAAACTAATTGCTCTATTTTTTCCTCCTTTTTCCTATCTAATTGGGCATAACCGATAAGGGAATTCCCTTCTCTTAAATTAAAATGAACATTTGGAAATCTTATAAAAATATCTTTATCTTTGCCAACCTTAAAATGCTTTGCAAGAGTCAAAAAAAGCCTAGCTCTTGCAACTTTTAGAGCAGATGCATTTATATCAACTCCGTATATATTCTTTGAAAGTATTATGAAAAATTTAATATATAACCTAAACTCCTCTTCATCAGATATTTCAATAAGATTGATTGTCTCTATTGTTCCCTTGTTATCCGCTGTTATAATATCAATCCCTTTTTTTATCCCTATTTCTTTCGCTTTATTCCATAATTTTTCATATATACCCAATAGAACATTTATCGCACTCTCTAAGAAGTGAGCAGAGCCAACTGCAGGATCAAGAATCTTTATTTCTTTCATTATTCTAAAGAGATTCATCATGTTCTCTTTATTGCCCGAATCAACGATTTGATCAATGCTCTCAAATTTTTGATCAAACTTTTCGTTAATCCTATCAATAAGATAGGGTTCAATAGTATTTTTGCATATATATGATGTAATTTCTTCTGGTGTATAATACGCCCCTAATCTTTTTCGTTCCATATACGTAATCAATTTTTCGTAAACGGCACCCAAAACAAATTCATCTATGTTCCCCTCAGTCCAATCCCTGCTTTCAAACAAATTCAAAAGTGGAACATTTTTTTCCACTTCTTCTGGTGGAGTATTGATTAACATTTCGGTAATTCCTTCTTCATAAAAACATTTATCTGGGATGGATATTGCATTACTAGTATAATCACCATTGAAAAATATGGCCGGGCCAACAACCACAACTTTTCCAAGCAACGAATCCTCATAATATTGATCATCTAGATGATTTGATATTTTCTCAAAAAAATAAGTAAGAAATTCATAATAGTTATTAAAGCCATTAAATAGTTTCTGCTGTTTTAGATCATTGAACTTAGTTATGAAATAGGAGCTGTCTCTGTTAAAGAATTCCTTTTCTTGTAAATACCATAGAGTGAGCATCTGCATCATAAAGTTATCTACATACTCTTCTCTTCGCTCCTCTTCGCTAATTCCTTTAGTATTTTTAAGGATATAATCTCTACATTTTTTATAAAGAATGTAAAACTCTTCTATTATATCCGTTCTATCGAATATTTTGCTAATGTTTACTTCATCTGGCTTTATTATGGCCTTCTCAAGCTTAGAGATAAATGACTTGTTTATCTTTTGCAAACTCTTTCGAATCAGTTTATTCCTTCTATAATCCTTTATTATAAGCATGTCATTATAAATGAGCAAACTTATTCTGGGCACATATCCGCTCACTGGCGCACGATAATTAATTATTGACGAAAGTTCACTATTGTTATTTATTTCTCCGAATAAATATCCTTCAAAAAGATTAAGATCTTCATTTTCAGAGAATATGAAGAGATGGTATTCTTTATCCCTAATTTTTATAGTTTTAAGAGGGTAAGTTCTAATCCCTTTTTCTATAATCTTTTTTACTTTAGACCTCATAATACCACCCCAAATGATTAACTCTCACCTTTAAAGAGTCTATGCTTGTGAGACCTTTCTCCCAAAAGAAGTCAAACAATGCATCGATGGTTCCTTTGAAACTTTTTATATTAACAGTGTCTCTATCCATCTCGATTAAACCCCCTCGAATGAGAAGGGTTTTGATATCTCTAGAGTATAAATAATATGGAATTGTCTGGAGTGTATTCATTACGATATTAAATCTATCTGTTAAACCCTCTGCTTTATTCATTTCCACTAACAAAGCATTATATAAATTGTATAAAAAACCTTTTTGTTCTAGTTTATATGCCTCCTTTAACTGCTCTACTATATTGATGGTTTCGTCTTTTAATGCCTTAAGACACTCTAAAGTTATTTCGATTTTTTGAGGCTCCCTCTCTCTTCCCTCTACAAGATCGAGAAAAACCAGAGGTGTTTCATACTTCAAGGTATTATTTAACGGATCCAAACTCATTATTTTTTTCATTATATTAAACCTGCCTCTATGGAATTCGTAGATGCTAAATATTTTCTCCTTGCCAAATTGAAGGTAAGAGTAATAAGGACCCTCGGTCATGCTCTTTACATCTTCAAAATCATTAGAAGTATACCCATAATGATATTGAATAACGTTTAGGAGTTTATATTCATCCATTTGTTCTTGAGGTATGCCTTCAGGAATAAAATGTTTAAAATCTTCTGAGATTGCATACTGCTCTAAATCGGTCATTGGTAATTGTGAAATATTTCTGATTTTTTCTCCAAACGTTTCAACACTTATCTCTTCTTCTGGACTCAAAATCTTTGTCTCTTTGCCTACAACAAGTGTTACATCTTGTATTTTCTCCTTTAGTATTGCTAAAATTCCAACAATAACTTCGATTTCAGTTGATGGGATAAAATTAATCACAAATACATCCTTATCATTGCCTATGCGATTCACTCTGCCAACTCTTTGCACAATTGTCATAGGATTCCAAGGAAGATCATAGTTTATAACCGCGTCGGCATCTTGTAAGTTTACACCCTCGCTTAGTGCATCTGTGGAAACCAGTATTTCAAGTTCGCCTGATTTATCTACCTCTTCATAACCATTGTTAGCTTGAGGTGCAAATCTCTTTATATAATTGATCTTTGCTGAAGTATCAGTATCACCTGTAACCAATCCTATCCTTACTTCCCCAGATTGAGGCTCTTTGAGCCAAGTATGGAGATTTATTTCTTTTTCTACCCAATATATAAGATTATGGTAAAGATAATACGCGGTATCACTATACTGAGTAAAAATGATAATTTTTTTTCTATTCAAAGAAGGTATCCCTGCAAGCTTTTCTGATTTGAAAGATGTATCTCCTATAATTTGCTTAAGAGATTCCAACTTGGGATCGTTACGGTAACAGAAAATCAGTTGATTGTTGATGTCTTCCTCCTTCCTAGGAATCATCCCAAAATTTTTGTAGCCCTCTATGTATCTTGCTGATACTTTTTCCTGATCATGCATTGGAGCAACGCTCAGCGATTCTGGTTTACCCTCGCTTTTCTCCTTTAACATATCTAATTTTCGGAGAATTCCGTCCATTATTTTTAGGTCACTTTCCAAGTTATCTAAAAGCCTTCCTAGTCCCAGCTTCAATAACTCTATCTCAGAGTATTTCTTTCCTTCTTGCCTTAAATCTTCTGAATATTCCACTAAAATTTTTAGGACTCTGTCAAACCATGTTTCTTGATCTTCTTCGACTTCTTCAATAGTGTATTCTTCTGACACCTCTTCGAGTTCCTTCTTTATCTTCGCCTTCTTAACCGCATATTCAATAGTATCTCTTAAAGACTCTTTACTCAAAATGTCATTGAACTGCTTGTAAAATATTTCATAGAATACCTTTTCTTTAGCGTAAATTCTCCGCAACGTTGTTTCAAAAGGATAAATTCCGCTTTCCAACCTTTTGCCTAGCAATAACTTAAATAAATCTGAAATTTCAACGTAATGTCTTCCTACTTCTTTTTCCTCCGCATCCTCCTCCTCAAAGACAACGAACCTTGTTCCATACAATTTGGTGTATTCAAATAAAATGTTATCCAGCTTACTGCTTATAAGATTTATTAGGTTTCTATAATCTTTAGTGTAGAAAGGGGAGTAATCAAGACTATATGGTTTCGGATCTTTGAATATCAAAGGTTTCTCATTAACTTTTAGGTCCTTGAATTGCTCCATAATGTATTTCCTTGTACGCAGGACCATTATTTCATCTAGCACATTCTGTTTGATTTCTGTAGCAATTTCCCGCAAATCTCTTCTTAGCTTGTAATCATCTATTTTTTCAAGCTTTCTTTTTAGATCACGATAATCTTTCATTAATTTTGCTATATTTATCCCTTTTATCTGAAAAGGCGCAAAGGTATCATCAATGAACAGTCTAATAAGATTGAAAATATCATTGATGGAGTTATTCAAAGGTGTAGCAGTTAAAAGCATAAATTTATTGGGAAAATTATTACTTTTCTTTTGCAACTTTGCCGTATTTTTCCATCTATTTGTGTTTTTATTCCTGTATTTATGGGCTTCATCTATAACGAACAGATCATAATCCTCGGCAAGTTTCTTCATTTCGTCTTCTTTCATATTCTGAAAAATGCCAAGCGAGAGAAATCGTATTTTGCCTAATACTTTTTGTCCATTTTCATCATGGATTTCATATACTTTGTCATTCTCTTGCTTTTTTATTAATTTTTTAAAATTATCTTTCAAAAAATAATCGGAATTTGGTTTCATTTTCTCGCCGTCGAATAACCCATCCTTCATATCCTCACCTATTCTGCCTATTAAAAGCTCCTCCCACTGAGAAATCACAGATGGAGGTAAAATTAGCAATACCGCAGGTTCTTTTTCATTGCTAACGATCCATGTCGGATGTTTCCCAAGCAAAAACTCTTCAATCACTGCAGAAGCTATAAAACTCTTACCCAATCCAACAGAATCTGCTAATATTACGCCATTATAAAAATTACATATATTCACCGCATTAACGACACCTACAAGCTGGAACTCCATAAGAATATCCTTCTTAAGTAAGTTCAAAACCCTTCCTTCAAACCATCTATATACTAAATATTTGAATAGCATTTGAGGAGATACCATTTTGCCTACCTTTGGATATGGGCTTTCCGGCAATACCCCAGAGAGGTCGATAACTTTCAATAGGTCTTCCCTGAATTCTATTGCATCACCCCACAAATTATCAAACCATTGGTTTAGATACACAACTTCCTCTCTCGATGAAAGCAATATATTCAATTCCTTATTTTTCGTTAGCCCTTCAGCCGTAAAATTAGATGAACCAACAATAGCTAACCCAGGGGATGCATATTTCTCTTCAGAGCTAGTTAAAAATAAATATAGTTTTGCATGGAGTCTTGATTTATCATAAAGTCTAACATCAATTATATTATTAGCGATAAAATCTTTTAAGGATCTCAACTGTTGGAGATCCTTTTCTGTAAGTTTTCTCTTCTGCAAATCTTCAATCATTCTCTGTTTAAAAAGTTCCCTAAGATTATACCCGACAACTAATTCCTCTTTCGTTGAGTATGTAGTTTCACTCCCCATCACAATCTTCAAGAAGGGTAAGCCATCATAATTGCCTGGGAAATCATCTTTTACTAGCGAAAATCCGCTAAGAAAAAAATATCCTATAGCAAATTTTGCTTCCTTGGACTTCCTTAAACGGTCCTTTAATACGATCACAAGCTCTCGATCGGTACTGTTATCTATTATATTCGGCGCAAATAATTTGTTATTCATGCTCCTCACCTTTTTTCACAATTTAGCGCGGAAAACAGGATGTTTTATTCGATAACACAATTCTAGCTTAAAAAGACTAGTAAGAAGAACTTTGTCGGAACGCAGTAAGGTAGTTTATTTATGACTTTTACCTTGCCGTAGAGAGTTTCACCGGAAAAACCTATTTTTATTTGCACATTTTCTTTAATTCATCTCACTTATACCTTTACTTTAGGATCTTAAAGGACATCGATTTAAGTTGGATTTGTAGTTAAGTTTTCCCGTTTTATGGCTTTTATATGTCGTTTTCCCATGTTTTTTGCTTCATGTACCTTGAAAAAGGCATACTAATCCCCTGTGGATAACGTAAGCTTGCTTGAGGGCAGATTGATGCTTTTAACTTTCATGATGTTCCATGCCCTTTTTAAGTTCATCGCCATGACGACCATAAATGTCTTTACTTTATTGCGCATCAAGCCTACGTAGGGGAAGCGGTCTAATCCGTAATGGCTTTTAGCGATCCCAAATACCTGCTCTACTCGGAAACGTTTCTTGGACAACATCTTGTTTTCCTGGGATTCGTCTTCTGTCAAAGGCTTGTTCCTTTGTCTTTTGCGGAGGATGAAGCATTTTATGCCCCTTTGCTCGCACCAATTCCTTATGCCTTGGCTGTCGTAAGCCTTGTCTGCATATATAGCTTCTGTTTCTATTTTCGAAATGAGGCTTTTAAGCTTCCTTGAGTCATGTACATTGGCAGATGTTACTTCAACACGTCTTACAATTCCGCTTTCGTCCGCGCTTATATGCACCTTATAGCCGTAAGCAGGCTTGCCGCGTTTTACCGTCCACCTTGCGTCCGGGTCTGACTTGAAATACGTCTTGCCATTTTTGGTGATATTTACCTTATCGTCGTTTTCTTTCGCTTTTTCCACGCTACTCTCATCGTCGTTATCTTCTTTGCTTTCTTTGAAAGGAGGCCTTCTTTGGGCTTGAACGATGGTAGCATCTATAAAAGAACCTTTCTTGACCAAGATGCCAAGGTTTTCAAATTGAGCGTCAAGGAGCGAAAAAAGCTCTTCAAGAAGTCCTTCTTCTTGAAGTTTCTGCCTGAAGCGGCAAAAGGTAGTATCGTCAGGTACCGGATCTGTTAAAGAAAGGCCTAAAAAGCTTTGAAATGACAGCCTGTCTGCGATGGCTTTAGGCAGATCTCTATCGGATAGATTGAACCACTGCTGCAAAAGCAAGGCCTTAAACATGACAAGGGGCGGATAACTTGGACGTCCCTTTGAAGGATCGTATAGGATTTCAAGCCTTTTTTCTATTGGAGTCCAATTTACTATGTCGTTTACCTTTAGGAAGTGGTTTTTGGGAAGGCATTTATCTAAGACTTCGTCGAAAAAAGTCTTTTGGTTTGACCTGCGTCCAAGCATGTAAAAGGCCCCCTTTTGTCTCGTTTGTCTCGTCAGTTTCTAAAAAGAATGATAGCATAGGGTAATAAAATAGGGTGAGTTTTTCAGCAGACTCATTTATATATATTATCCTTTACACATTGAAGATGTCCAGCTATATGAACTCAACTCTGCCCAGACCCAATAATTCTGCAAGTTCTTTCTCGGTCAATTTATATCAACCCCTCTGTTGCAAAGCTGTAAAAATCACCCGGATTTTTGCCTACAATTATGTGATCGAGCACGTTTACCCCCACAAGATCGCAGGCGTAGGATATGCGGCTAGTAAGCTCGACATCCTCAGATGATGGAGTCGTTTCTCCCGAGGGATGATTGTGGACGAGTATGACCGACAATGCGGATTTTAAGGACGCAGCCTTTACGACTTCCTTGGGATCGACTACGGTGGTGTTTACGCTGCCTCTGCTTATCTCTACATTTTCGATGGGCTTATTCTTCACGTCCAAAAGAATTACGCTGAAAAACTCCTTCTCCTGGTCCCTCAGGTAGGGAGCATAAAACTCGGATACGTAGGCGATCACGTCATCGGGACCGTTTAATTTTTTCCTCGATTCGGCATTTTCCCTGAAAAACCTCTTTCCCAGCTCAAAGGCCGCCTTTATTTGCACCGCCTTGGCAAGGCCAATCCCTTCAATTTTAGATATCTCCGATATTGGGGCCGAATTTATCGCTCTAAGAGACCCAAATTCATTGAGCAAAGCCCTCCCAAGCTCCTCTGCGCTCATTCCCTCCCTGCCGGTCCTTAAGATTATCGCCAGTAACTTGGCCGTCGCCAGATTTTCCGGCCCGAGCCGAAGGAGCATTTCCCTTGGCCTTTCTTCCTTCGTCCACTCTTTTATTGGACGATTCGCTCTTCCTTCGGCAACGCGGGTTTTGATTTCCCGCCTCAAGGTTTCGCATTCTTCAGCCGTACTGATGTTAAGCTGCCGAATGATCTCGGTCGACCTTTCTTCTGTTAGCAACCCTTTTTTGGAGCATCTCAGGTACACTTTTCCCTTTTTGCTGTACATGGGATAAATGGCGTTAGCCACCATGAAGTCAAGCAATTCTTCGTCCAGCAAAATCTCGTCGCTCATGTCGGTACCAACCTCCGTACAGTTTTTATGATGATATTCTGTCGCTCAACAGCAAATCCGGATGGGTCAAATATGCTCGTTAACTATAACATTAATATGACGTATTACACACAATATAGACATTTATATTTTCCCAACGGGCATTAGATACAACGGATGCTCTTCCTTTGAAAGGCTTAAAACTTTTTTTACTTCCTCATCCCTAAAGGCACCGACGACCACTGTGCCAAGGCATAAAGAAACAGCTTGCAGGCAAACATTTTGAGCGGCGTGCCCGACTTCCATATGTACATATCTGATGCCCCTGTCGCCGTATTTACCCGTCGTTCTCTCGTATACTGCAGTAAACACCAAAACGAGAGCGGCGTCTCTCACGCAAGATTGCCCCAAAGCCGCTGCGGCAAGTTCTCTGAGCACGTTTTTATCAAATACCTTTACGAGTTCATGGATACCAGTGGAGTATTTATACACCCCCCTTGAAAGGCCGGAAACGTTATTAACTACAGCGTACACTTCAAGAGGATAAAGCGCACCCGCCGAAGGGGCCGTCCTGAAACCCCTTCTTTGGTCCGTAGTTCCCTGGGCTGCCCAAAGAAGCTGCGAAACTTCCTGCATGTTAAGCGATTCGTCTTTGTAGTTGCGAATGGACCTTCTTTCCAGCAGAGCCCTTTCGACGGAGATGGAACCGTCATATTTTGGTTCTGGCAATTTTACCCGTTCCATCATCGGCTTAATACCTTCGCTTCCATAAGCCATAGGGGATATCATCGCAAAAATCCCTCCCATTCCCACGCATGCCAGCATTAAAATTATTGCTTTTAATAATCTCTTCATTTAACCACCGCTTTCACATCCATTTTTTCCTTTTAAAATAGGCAACCATACCCAGTCCGATGCATAACATCAGAATGAGAACGGCAGGGTAGCCATACCTCCACTCCAGCTCGGGCATGTACCTGAAGTTCATGCCGTAAACTCCCGCAATTAACGTGAGGGGGATGAAGATGGTAGCAATGATGGTTAATACCTTCATGACTTCGTTCATCCTGTTGCTTACGGTGGTAAGGTAAATGTCGAGCAATCCGCTTACCGTATCCCTGAACATCTCTACAGTATCGATGATTTGAATGACGTGATCGTAGACGTCTCTGAAATATATCTGTACCCCCTGCAGCAGCTGCGATTCGTCTTTGGAAAGCTGACTTGAGACCTCTCTAAGAGGCCATATCGATCTCCTCATATTTATTAGGTTTCCCTTTAATTTATGTATTCCTTGAACAGTCTCGGGAGAAGGATCGGAAATTACCTCGCTTTCCAACCTCTCGATCTCATTGCCAAGTTTCTCCAGCACCACGAAGTAGTGATCCACGATTATGTCAATTAAAGCATGAAATAGATAATCTGCTCCTTTCTTTCTTATTGTCGACTTGTCCTTCTCAAGCCTTTCCCTTATGGGCTCGAAGACATCTCCCGCTCTCTCCTGAAAGGTCAGGACGAAATTTTTGCCCAGGACAAGGCTCACCTGTTCGCTTTCCACCTCATGGGCAGTGTCGTTATAGGTCAGCATTTTTAATACAACAAAAATATAATCTTCAAAATATTCTATCTTGGCCCGTTGATTTACGTTTAAAATGTCTTCGAGGATTAGGGGGTGCAAGTTGTAGTGCTTGCCTATCCTTTCAATAACATCCACTCTGTGCAGACCTACGATGTCGATCCACGTAACTGTCGGCGTATCTCTAAAGGGAAAGCACTCATCTGCCTCTCTTACCTTGATCCTCTTGTATTCGCTAGCGTCATAATCGATGACGGTTATTTCGAAGTCTTCCCTTTTGTCGCCAGTATATATGAGTGTCCCCGGCGGAGCTCCTATCTTTTTACTCGCTGCCCTTTTCGTCTTTTTCATAGCTAAGTGCCTCCATTTGCCAGGATGTCGTCTCATCTTTTGTAATTACTAACATATTTGAAAGTACTAGATAAAAACTTTAAAATCAAGCTAAAACGACCAAAGAGATTATTGCCCTGCTCGAGGTGTTGCACGTGGTTAGGGATGCGAAGTTGTTGAAAAAGTTAGCCCAAAGCGTCCGCAATGCCCTTGAAATTTTATCGAGTTGCAGGCTATGCCCCAGAAAATGCCGAGTAAATCGCTTAAAAGGTGAAAAGGGCTTTTGTAAGACGGGAAGGAATGCCGTAGTAAGTAGTTATGGCCCTCACTTCGGCGAAGAAAAAGTTTTAGTGGGAAGATTCGGCTCGGGCACGATATTTTTTACCCATTGTAATATGGCCTGCGTTTTTTGCCAAAACTACGACATAAGCCAGCTTGGAAAGGGCAAAGAAACCACAGCGTTAGAACTGGCAAATATAATGCTTGAGCTTCAAAGGATGGGTTGTCATAACATCAACTTGGTATCTCCCACGCACTGCGTCGCTCAAATATTGGAAGCCCTTCTTATCGCCTTCGAGGAGGGTTTGAAAATTCCCATCGTCTACAACACGGGCGGCTACGATTCCGTCGATACTTTGAAATTACTTGATGGGATCGTCGATATATACATGCCGGACATAAAATACGGCGACGACGAGACGGGCAATCGGTACTCCCAGGTCCCCGATTACTTCACAGTTGCGAAGGAAGCTGCCAAGGAAATGCACAGACAGGTGGGAGATTTAAAGACGGACGATAGTGGAATTGCCGTAAAAGGGCTTTTGGTGAGGCACTTGGTGCTTCCAAACGACCTTGCCGGCACGGAAAAGGTGATGGAATTTTTGGCCAGGGAAATTTCTACCGAAACCTTCGTAAACATAATGGACCAGTACTGCCCTTTATACAAGGCTAGACAGTATCCCGAGCTTTCGAGGTCCGTCAATCGCGCTGAGTTTCAAAGGGCAGTGGAGATAGCGCAAAGATACGGTATTCGTCGTATATGCGAAAGATAAACGACCCATGCACCGCCTTAAGGCTAACCACACTACAGGTCAGACAATT
>Ga0116175_1000568_pt1 | contig 25467 bp, 17 predicted proteins | sample AD_UKC125_MetaG_FD_89802 | JGI IMG/M metagenome (GOLD analysis project Ga0116175, IMG submission 89802) | Active sludge microbial communities of municipal wastewater-treating anaerobic digesters from USA - AD_UKC125_MetaG | ecosystem: Engineered > Bioreactor > Anaerobic > Digestate | place: USA... | reverse complement strand
TTATTTCTATTACGACAAGCAACACATCGACCCGAAGAAGGTGGAGACATCAAGATATTATGACGGAGTCAATTTCGCCCGCCGAATCACAGCCAACGGTTGGTTCTCTTTCGGATACAACGACGAGGTGGTTCCGCCTACATCCGCTTACGGTACGTATAATATCGCAGGAGGTAAGAAAGAACTGCATCCTTATCAGGAAACGGGACACTTCTGGTATCAGGAACAATGGGACGAATGGGAAGCATGGCTTCTGAAACAGATGGGAATAGAGTAAAATTAATAACTTGAAGCAAACCGTATCTTATCATGAAAAAACTATTGACAATATTAACAGCAACAACAATGGCACTGACAGTAAATGCGAAAGGTGACGCCAAGTTACCTATATATAAGAATCCGAAGGCTTCCATCGAACAGCGGGTCAATGATCTGTTGAACAGGATGACGCTTGAGGAGAAGGTGGGACAGATGAATCAGTATGTCGGACTCGAACATATCCGTGAGAACAGTAAGACGATGACGGCTGCCGATCTTGCCACCAATACAGCTACTGCTTTTTATCCCGGTATTACGGATAAGGATGTAGCCAAGTGGACCGAACAGGGACTGATCAGTTCGTTTCTTCATGTGCTGACATTGGAAGAGGCCAATGAGTTGCAGCGGTTGAATATGAAGAGTAGGTTGCAGATACCTCTTATTATCGGTATCGACGCCATTCACGGCAACGCCAAATGCCAGAACAATACGGTTTATCCTACCAATATCGGACTCGCCAGTTCTTTTGATGTCGACATGGCTTATAAGATAGCGCGTCAGACAGCCTTGGAGATGCGTGCCATGAACATGCAGTGGACGTTTAATCCGAATATCGAAGTGGCCCGCGACCAGCGTTGGGGACGCTGCGGTGAAACGTACGGGGAAGATCCGTATCTGGTTACTCAGATGGGCGTGGCCACGGTGAAAGGTTATCAGCGCAACCTTGATTCAGACCAGGATGTACTGGCCTGTATCAAACATTTCTGCGGCGGCACTCCTATCAATGGTACCAACGGTGCTCCAGCCGACCTTTCCGAACGTACACTCAGAGAAGTATTTTTCCCTCCATATATCGCAGGCGTGAAAGCCGGAGCGATGTCGCTGATGACGGCTCATAACGAACTCAACGGTGTTCCTTGTCATACCAACAAATGGTTGATGCAGGATCTTCTCCGTAACGAATGGGGATACAAAGGTTTTATCGTCAGCGACTGGATGGATATAGAGCATTGTGTAGACCAGCACCATACGGCCAAAGACAATAAGGATGCTTTTTATCAGAGTATTATGGCAGGTATGGATATGCACATGCACGGCGTGGAATGGCAGGAAGATGTCTGCGCACTGGTGCGTGAGGGTAAGATACCTGAAAGCAGGATAGACGAATCCGTCAAACGGATATTGGAAATCAAGTTCCGCTTGGGTCTTTTCGAGCATCCTTACGGTGATGTGAAGACACGCGACAAGGTGATTAATACTCCCGAACATAAGCAGACCGCCCTTGAAGCGACCCGCAATTCCATCGTCCTGTTGAAGAATGCCGATAACATCTTACCGCTGGATGCATCCAGATATAAGAAAGTACTGGTAACAGGTATCAATGCCAACGATCAGAATATCATGGGCGACTGGAGTGAACTTCAGCCCGAAGACAAGGTGTCTACGGTACTCAAGGGATTGAAACAGGTACAGTCCAATACCGATTTCGAGTTTGTGGACCAAGGTTGGGATCCGCGTAATATGGACCCGAAGAAGGTGGACGAAGCGGTAGCGAAAGCGAAAGACTGCGACCTGAATATTGTTTGCTGCGGTGAATATATGATGCGTTTCCGTTGGAACGACCGTACCAGTGGCGAAGATACAGACCGTGATAACCTCGACCTTGTAGGTCTGCAGAACGACCTCATCAAACGGTTGTACGAGACAGGTAAACCTACTATTCTGATTATCATCAGCGGTCATCCCCTCAGTGTCACATGGGCTGCTGAACATCTCAATGCAGTAGTCAACGCATGGGAACCGGGACAGTTTGGCGGTCAGGCCATCGCCGAGATACTATATGGCAAAGTGAATCCGTCGGCCAAACTGGCGATGACGATGCCTCGTTCAGTCGGTCAGATTCAGACTATCTATAATCATCATCCTTCCGCTTTCTTCCATCCGGTAGTCTGCGGAACATCCGAACCGCTCTATCCGTTCGGTTTCGGACTGTCGTATACGACATACAAGTATAGCAATCTCACCCTCGATAAGACGACTATGGCAAAAGACGGCAGTGTAAAAGCCTCTGTCACCATTACAAACACAGGCAGTCGCGACGGCGTAGAGATAGCTCAGTTGTATATCCACGATGTCGTGGCATCGGCAGAGCGTCCTGTCAAGGAACTGAAGGACTTCAGACGTGTGGCGCTGAAAGCAGGTGAAAGTAAGACTGTCGACTTCACGATTACGCCCGACAAGCTCGCTTTCTATGATAAGGACATGCATTACGGTGTGGAACCGGGTGATTTCGATGTTATGATAGGTGGCAGCAGTAAGGATGCCGACGAACTGAAAGCGACATTCACAGTAGAAAATTAATCAAACGAAGAATAGGACGATGAAGCATATATTATTGACAACATTCATGGCATCAGTTTTTCTGACCGCCTGCGCAGCAACGAACAAGATGGTGAAAACAAAGATTACCCCTGCCGTTCAACTCGAACAGAAGTTGGTCAAACTGCAGAAGAAAGGTTATATGATAGGTCATCAGGACGACCCGATGTACGGTACTTCATGGAAGTATGAATATAACAGGAGTGACACCAAAGAAGTGTGTGGAGACTATCCCGCCTTGATGGGTTTCGACTTAGGCATGATAGAACTCGGTTCCGATGAGAATCTGGACGGCGTACCGTTCGACCGTATGCGCGAAGAGATACAGAATCAGTATAACCGTGGCGGCGTGATCACCCTCAGTTGGCATCCTTACAATCCTGTCACGGGAGAGAATGCATGGGACCCGTCAGGCGATGCTGTCACAGCCATACTGCCCGGAGGAGCCCAACATGCTAAATTCGAAGGTTGGTTGAATACCGTAGCGCAGTTTATCTTGTCGCTGAAAACCAAAGACGGTCAACAGATTCCTATCATATTCCGTCCGTGGCACGAAATGTCAGGCGGTTGGTTCTGGTGGGGCATCAAGTCGTGCACAACCGAGCAGTATAAACAGTTGTACCGTATGACGATCGAATATATGAGAAGTAAGGGCATCACCAGTGCTCTATATGGTTTCTCACCCAATTTCGAAGCCAATGATACCGAACAGCACTATCTGAAGTATTATCCCGGTGACGAATACGTAGACCTGATGGGTATAGACATTTATCAGTTTGACCCGACAGGTGAAGAGTATATGAAGAATCTGGACAACGAACTGAAAATCGTGACCAAGTTGGGTAAAGAGCACCATAAGATTATCTGTCTGGCCGAGACAGGATATCAGAATGTACCCGATTCCACATGGTTCACCACCAAGTTGATGCCGGTTGCAGACAAGTATCCGATATCATATCTGCTTCTGTGGCGCAATGCCTGGGACAAACCGAAAGAAAATTTTGGACCGGCGCCCGGCAAAAGTTGTGTAGCCGACTTCCTCAAATTCTACAAAGCAAAGAAGACATTATTCATCAAAGACATCAAAGACATCAAATAAACGATATAAACGATAAATATAAAGATTATGACAGATTTCTCAAAAAGAGTAGAGGCATTGAAGGCTCATCACGAGACACTCCTCTCACGTAAGAATGAACCAGAAGAATGGGGTAACGGTATTTATACAAGATATAAATATCCTATATTGACGGGAGAACATGCACCGTTGACATGGAAATATGACTTCAACGAAAAGGACAATCCATATCTGATGCAACGCATTATGATCAATGCGGCACTCAATTCAGGTGCTATCAAATGGAAAGGAAAATATGTATTGGTGGTACGTGTCGAAGGCGCTGACCGCAAGTCGTTCTTCGCTGTAGCAGAGAGTCCCAACGGTATCGACAATTTCCGCTTCTGGGACGAACCTGTCACCATGCCCGACGACATTATACCGGCAACCAATATCTATGATATGCGTCTTACCCAACATGAAGACGGATGGATATATGGTATCTTCTGCGCAGAGCGCCACGACGACAGTCAGCCCGGCGATCTCTCGGCAGCCACGGCTACAGCAGCCATTGCCCGTACCAAGGACCTGATCCATTGGGACCGTCTGCCTGACCTGAAGACCAAGAGTCAGCAGCGCAATGTCGTACTTCATCCTGAATTTGTCGATGGCAAGTACGCTTTCTATACACGTCCACAGGACGGATTTATCGATGCCGGTTCAGGTGGCGGTATCGGTTGGGCGCTCGTAGACGATATCACCCATGCCGAGATCAAGGAAGAGAAGATTATTAACAGCCGTCATTATCATACCATCATGGAAGTGAAGAACGGCGAAGGTCCTCATCCTATCAAGACACCACAGGGATGGTTGCATCTTGCTCACGGTGTACGTGGCTGTGCCTCAGGTCTCCGTTATGTACTGTATATGTATATGACAGCCCTCGACGACCCGACACGTGTGATAGCCCAACCGGGCGGATTCTTCCTCGTACCGCAGGGAGAAGAATATATCGGCGACGTGATGAATGTTGTGTTCGCCAATGGATGGATTGCCGACGAAGACGGAAAGGTGTTCATCTACTACGCATCATCGGATACACGTATGCATGTAGCAACATCCACTATCGACCGACTGGTAGACTACTGTATGAACACGCCGCAGGACGGTTTCACTACGAGTAAGTCGGTAGAGACCATCAAAGCCCTGATCGCAAAGAACAAAGGACTGTAAATCAATTAAAATTATTCATATCATGGCAAAATTAAGTGAAAAGATAGGGTATGGTTTCGGTGATATGTCATCATCGATGTTCTGGAAAATATTCACATACTACTTACCTTTTTTCTATTCCGAAATATTCGGCCTTACCTTAGGTGAGGCAGCAATGCTTCTACTGGTCACCAAGTTGTGGGATGCTGTTTTCGACCCGATCATGGGAATCATCGCCGACCGTACCAAGTCACGTTTCGGCAAGTATCGTCCTTATCTGTTGTGGATAGCGATACCTTTCGCGGTCATGGGCGTGCTCACGTTTACCACCCCAGCCTTTTCTCATGGTTGGAAACTGTTCTATGCTTATGCGTCGTACATATTGATGATGACGGTGTACAGTGGCATCAATGTTCCTTATGGGGCGATGCTCGGTGTCGTCAGCGATGATGCCAATGAACGTACCGTATTCTCGTCGTTCAGAATGTTTTTCGCTTACGGCGGCAGTTTTCTGGCTTTGGCTATATTCGAACCCGTGCGCGATTTGTTCGGAGGAAAAAATTCTGCCACGGCATGGACATTGACGATGGTTGTCATCGGAGTCATCTGTGCCATACTCTTCTACTTCTGTTTTAAGATGACAAGGGAAAACGTGGTCCCTGTGGAATCGGAGGAGAAAGTATCGATAGGTAAAGATATCCTTTCACTGTTGACCAACGGTCCGTGGTGGATTATGTTGGTAGCTGCCATAGCGGCACTACTTTTCAATTCCATCCGCGGTGGTGTTGCCGCTTATTTCTTTCAGGACTATATCGGTAACGCAGGCAGTCTGGGAATGGGACTCACGCTGTCGTGCGGTGTGTTCCTGGCTATCGGCGAGATTTCCAATATGGCGGGAGTCGTACTGGCTGTACCAATTTCGCGCCATATCGGGAAGAAGTATACGTATATATTTGCCATGATCGGTTCGTGTGTACTGAGCGTTGTCTTCTATTATATGCCCCAAAATGTAATCGGAGTATGGTGTCTGTTGATATTACAGATATTCATATCCGCTTTTGCCGGAATGACCTTCCCGTTGTTATGGTCCATGTATGCGGATATATCAGATTATTCCGAGTATAAGAACGGTAGCAGCAGTACCGGACTGATTTTCTCTTCGTCATCCATGGCACAGAAGTTTGGCGGAGCGTTTGGCAGTGCACTGATTCTTTGGATTCTTGATGCTTTCGATTACAAGTCTGCTTCAGAGGCGGCTGGTTCTGCCGTAGCAATCGTGCAGACCCCCGCTACGATTGATGGTCTCAATCTGATGATGAGTTGGATACCGGCAGCCGGATGTGTGTTAGCCGCCGTCGCTGTCGCCTTTTATCCATTAACGGAAAAGCGGTTGAAACCGATTGTCGAAGAACTAGAGAAGCGTCGCGCTATCAAGAAATGAACAGTCTGACAAATCGCATATAACTGGATTAACCAATCTAAACATAAAGACAATGGAAGAATTTAAAAAGTCTATGCAAGAAGTCCTCGAAGATAACATTCTCCGTTTTTGGATAGACAAGATGACCGACCACGAGAACGGTGGTTATTATGGACAGATAGACGGCAAAGACCACTTGGTGCCAACGGCCGACAAGGGTGCTATACTCAATGCCCGCATCCTGTGGTCGTTCGCGGCCGCCTACCGTGTGATAGGCAAGAAAGAATATCTGGAAGCAGCCGAAAGAGCCAAGAGATATATCATCGACCATTTCTATGATAAGGAGAACGGCGGTGTATACTGGAGCGTAGACTATAAAGGTAACCCGCTGGATACCAAGAAACAGATATATGCGATCGGTTTCACTATCTATGGAATGTCGGAGTATGCCCGTGCCACGGGTGACAAGGAAGCCTTGGATATGGCCAAAAAACTGTTTCACGACATTGAAGACCATGCTTTCGACTCTGCGAACAACGGATATACGGAAGCGCTTACCCGTACATGGGACAAGATAGAGGACATGCGTCTGAGTGACAAGGATGAGAATCAGTCGAAGACGATGAACACTCATCTGCATATCATCGAACCGTACACCAATCTATACCGTGTATGGAAAAATCCACAGTTGGAGAAACAGATTCGCAATCTGCTCAATATCTTCTGCAATACAATATTAAATAAGACAACATATCATCTCGACCTGTTCTTCGACGACGACTGGAAGGGAAAACGTAACATCCAGAGTTTCGGTCACGACATTGAAGCCAGTTGGCTGTTGCACGAGACCGCATTGGTGCTCAACGACAAGAAACTACTGGCAAAGGTAGAACCCATCATCCGTAAAATCGCCGATGCCGCCGACGAAGGACTTCGTAAAGACGGTGCCATGGTATACGAGAAATGGTTGGATACCGGTAAGATGGACGAGGAGCGCCACTGGTGGGTACAGTGTGAATGTGTGATAGGACACGTCAATCTGTTCGAGCATTTCGGAGACGAAGAAGCTTTGGGCAAAGCTGTGAGATGTTGGGCTTTCATACAGAAGCACCTCATCGACTGGACAAATGGAGAATGGCACTGGGGTATCTATGCCGACGGTACCACCAACCAGACAGACGACAAGGCCGGATTCTGGAAATGTCCATACCACAACAGTCGTATGTGTCTTGAAATTATGGAAAGGAATATTTAAGGTTCGATATCCCATTCTCACTTTTTGATTTTGCCAAGGAAAATCATTATAATAACTTCCGCCCGCAAGTATTTATACATTTGCGGGCGGTATTTTGTTACAGAGAATATCAAATATTCTTCTTGATACGTTATAGACGTATCATGGTTACTATCGGTGGTACTCTCACCGGTGGAGACCAAAGCTCTGCCGGAGCCAAACGACGTAGCTATAGCGACTGGGAACAATAGGTATCGGTAGATAGATGAGCGAAATTTTATTTGACAATATTTTCCTTATGTGTTTCTGTCATTTTCGCCGTCGTGCGAGAAAAATTACGCAGTGCGCAAATTTATTTCCCTTCAAGGAAAATTTTTTTTGGCGGTGCGCAATTTTTCTCGCACGACGGCGAAAAATTTTATTGCTGATTGCTTTGTATCTTGACCTCTAATTTGTTCAGAATAGTCGGTTTTTTGTTCTGTACGTCGGTATAAATACTAATATTATACCCGGCAGATCGCACACAGATGATTGGCCAAAAACTTCTTAGACAATATAATGTGGAATTTTGTTTTACAAATTTGGTTTTAACAGATAAAAAAGCATCCGATGATAACATCGGATGCTTTTTTATCTGTATGATGAATCAAACCTTTATTTCTTATTGATTTCATCCACCTCTTTCAGGTTCTCGCGTATCTCCTGGTCGGTAACGGAGAAATTGCGCAGGTCGCCGTTGATGTAAGAGTCGTAAGCTGTCATATCAAGGAGTCCATGTCCGGAAAGATTGAAGAGGATAGTCTTCTTCTCGCCGCTTTCCTTGCATTTGTTGGCCTCGCGGATGGTAGCTGCGATAGCGTGGCAACTCTCAGGAGCGGGGATGATACCTTCGGTACGGGCGAATAAGATACCGGCATCGAAAGATTCCAATTGAGGAATATCCACACCATGCATCATCTTATCCTTGATAAGTTGTGAAACGATGGTACCGGCACCGTGATAACGCAGACCGCCGGCATGTATGTTGGCAGGGTGGAAATCGTGGCCCAGTGTGTACATAGGCAGCAACGGAGTATATCCGGCTTCATCACCGAAGTCGTATTCGAACTTACCTCTTGTCAGTTTAGGACAACTCTCCGGTTCGGCAGCGATAAACTCAGTCTGTTTGCCATCGAGAATGTTATGACGCATGAACGGGAAAGCAATGCCGCCGAAGTTGGAACCGCCACCGAAGCAGGCGATGACCATATCAGGATATTCGCCGGCCATCTCCATCTGTTTTTCAGCCTCAAGACCGATGACAGTCTGATGAAGGGTGACATGACTTAATACCGAACCCAGTGTATATTTACAGTTAGGTGTCGTGGTAGCCAGTTCGATAGCCTCTGAAATGGCTGTACCCAGAGACCCTGAATAGGTAGGGTCTTTTGTCAGTATATCCTTGCCGGCACGGGTAGACATAGAAGGTGAACCTGTGACCTGTGCACCGAAAGTACGCATGATGATACCACGGTACGGTTTCTGCTGCAGACTGATTTTGACCTGATATACGGCAGCTTCCAGTCCGAACGTCTTAGCGGCGTAAGAAAGGGCGGCGCCCCACTGTCCGGCACCCGTCTCGGTCGTGACATTGGTCACGCCCTCTTTTTTGGCATAGTAGCACTGAGCGATGGCCGAGTTGACCTTATGACTGCCCAGTGGGTTGGTACTTTCATTTTTGAAGTAGATATGTGCAGGTGTACCGAGCGCCTCCTCCAGTGCATAAGCACGTACAAGCGGTGTGGAACGGTAATAAGTATATCTTTCCTGCACTTCTTCAGGAATGTCGATCCATGCATGTTCCGTATCCAGTTCCTGACGGCTGCATTCCTCACAGAAAATAGGGTAGAGGTCTTCAGCCTTCAACGGCTGTTTGGTAGCAGGGTTCAAAGGAGGCAATGGTTTGTTGACCATATCAGCCTGGATGTTGTACCATTGTTTAGGCAACTGATCTTCTGTCAGTATGAATTTCTTTTGTTTACTCATAATGTATGTTTTGTTTTTGGTTACAAAATGTTGGTTTTACTTACATATTGTAAGTTAATGTGGGTGCGAAGTTACAAATAAAATATGAAACAACAAAAGAAATCGTAAAAATCATCATAAATGAGGATTGCACATTCCAATCAAACCCTGTACCTTTGCATCCGAAAAATCAATACTTAATAGATATAATGGATAAAAAGATGATGGTCGCGTTTGCCTTGTTTGTAGTGTCAATCTCTGCAAACGCTATTTCGTTTAGTGACAGACTGAATGAAATGCTGATGCCGGATACTTCGCATGTATTCGACCTGGATGAAGTGGTGGTGATAGCACAACCGAAAGAGAGTTACCGACTGAGACAGCAATCGCTCAGTTCATCGGTGTTTACGAACAGGGAACTGTCGAAGTTGAAGGTTGACGACATCACCGATCTGGCCAAATATGTGCCGTCGTTCGTCATGCCCCATTACGGTTCACGTCTTACCTCATCTATGTATATAAGAGGTATCGGTTCGAGAATCAACAACCCGGCTGTGGGTATGTATGTAGACGGGATGCCGATTGTGAGCAAGAATGCGTACAACTTTCATACTTACCAACTGGACCGTGTGGATGTGCTCCGTGGTCCGCAGGGTACACTCTATGGTCAGAACACCGAGGGGGGACTGATCAGAATGTTTACCAAGAATCCTTTCGACTATCAGGGTACTGATATCAATCTGGGTGTGGGTACCCACTTCTACCGTAAGGCGGAAATAGCCACATATAATAAGGTAAACCGCTGGTTCGCTTTCTCTGTTGCCGGATTCTATAACGGCAGCAACGGTTTTTTCAAAAACACTTTCAACGGTGAAAAGGCTGACAAGTATGACGAGGCGGGAGGACGTCTGCGACTGATGTTCAAACCGACGAGAAAGGTGGATGTAGACTTTATCACCGATTACCAATATGTACATCAGAACGGTTTCCCTTATGGCGAATATGATTCGGAGACGGGCGTGACGGCCGACCCGAATACCAACTACCAGGGTACGTACCGCCGTAACATGCTTAACATGGGACTGAACGTGAAGGTGGCAGGCAAGGGTTTTGATTTCTTTTCGACCAGCAGTTGGCAGTTTCTCAAAGACAATATGCTGATGGATATCGACTATCTGCCGACAGACTATATGTATATGGAGCAACGACAGTTGCAGAACGCCTGCACGCAGGAGTTTACGCTGAAGAGCAATCATACCGGCAGATGGCACTGGACATTCGGCATGTTCGGTTCATACCAATGGCTCAAGACACAGGCCCCGATCTACTTTGGCGACGGCACCACTTCGTCTATCGCCTCAGGCATACAGACATCCATGTACAATGCGATGGTAAAATCATTCATGGCCAGGGGACTCTCTCAGGCTGCCGCCGAAGCCGCCATAGCACGGGCTGGCGGCGTGTCGATGAACGTATCGATGGTGGTGCCCGGTGAATTCCACACACCGCAGTTTAATCTGGGATTCTATCACGAGTCGAATATTGACATCACCGATCGACTGACGATGACACTGGGACTGCGTTATGACTTCAGTGAGGTGAAGGTGAATTATGATACCGAAGCGATCATGGCCATGACGGCTAACGTGATGGGTACGAGCGCTACAAACAATCTCACATCACTGCTTCAGAACAATGCCGACAACCACTTCGACCAGTTGTTGCCGAAGATAGGCGTCAACTATCGTTTGTCCGATAACGGAAGTAACGTATATGCTACCGTAAGCAAGGGATTCCGTGCCGGAGGATACAATATTCAGATGTTCTCGGACATACTGCAGACCGAACTGAATGCCAACAGTCTAAAAGCCCAGCGCAGCAGTTATGACGTGCCTCATACCGATGCCGACTATGAGAATATCAACAATACCATCAGTTATAAACCGGAAACCAGTTGGAACTACGAGGCTGGTACGCATCTCAATCTGTTCGGTAACAAGGTGCATGCCGATTTCTCCGCTTTCTATATGGAAATCAGAAATCAGCAGTTGTCTGTCATGGCAGGCAATTATGGATACGGCCGTATGATGGTGAATGCCGGTAAGAGCACCAGTTGCGGTGTGGAAATGGCGTTGCGTGGCAGTGCGTTCAATGATCATCTGGACTGGACTGCGACATATAGTTTTACCCGTGCCGTATTCAAAGACTATACCGACAGCGTGAAGGTGAACGGCAAATATACAGAAGTTTCTTATAAGAACAATTATGTGCCTTATGTGCCGCAGCACGCTTTCTCGGCATCCGCCGACTATCGGTTTGATGTCAGGAACAGTGGACTGACCGCTATCGTACTGGGAGCCAATGTCAACGGGAACGGTAAGACTTACTGGGACGAATCGAATACCAGTTATCAGAAATTGTACGCCGTACTGGGCGCCCACGTAGACGCTCAATTCGGTAAACTGCTTACCATCAGTATATGGGGAAAGAATCTGACCGACACGAAATACAATACATTCGCAGTACAGGCCAGTGCCGACAGAACAAAACGTACTTTCGCCCAACTCGGCAATCCGGTACAGATAGGAATAGACCTAAAATTACATATTTAACTATAAAACTTTAATTTTCAGACCAGAGGAGGACTTCGCTTATCACTGTATAGGCAAGTCCTCTTTCTTTTTATTGCACAATCGAAACAGAATAGTGCAAGTTTTGTTTTAAATTATAATTTTTCTAATACTTTTTCTTACGATTTTGTCATTTTGGTCAACTTTTACCGAAAAATCGTTGGTATTTACAGAAAAACGGAGTAACTTTGCATTCAATTTTGAAATGAACAGCGGTATGATCGCGAAGAAATAGAAAACGTTACTACAATGAAACATCAGTTGAGAAGTGCAGTCTGCACAGAAGGTAGAAAGATGGCCGGAGCCAGAGCTCTATGGGTAGCCACAGGTATGAAACAGGAACAATTCGGGAAACCGATTATTGCAATCGTCAATTCTTTTACCCAGTTCGTGCCGGGACATACTCACCTCCATGAAATAGGACAAATCGTCAAGAAGGAAATAGAATCCATGGGTTGCTATGCAGCCGAATTCAATACGATAGCTATCGATGACGGTATCGCCATGGGACATGACGGTATGCTTTATTCGCTGCCTAGTCGTGATATCATAGCCGACTCTGTGGAATATATGGTCAATGCCCATAAGGCGGATGCGATGATATGCATCTCCAATTGTGATAAAATCACTCCGGGTATGCTGATGGCTACAATGCGTCTGAACATCCCTACAGTATTCTGTTCGGGTGGTCCGATGGAGGCTGGTAAATGGAAAGGTGAGAACGCCGACCTGATTACAGCAATGATTAAAGGTGCGGATACAAGTGTCAGCGACGAGGATATGCAGAAGATCGAAGGTTGTGCCTGTCCGGGTTGCGGATGTTGCTCGGGTATGTTTACCGCCAACTCGATGAACTCGCTCACTGAAGCTATCGGTATGGCTCTGCCAGGTAACGGTACAATCCTTGCCACACATAAGAACCGTATCCGCTTGTTTAAGGATGCAGCCCGCCAGATCGTAACCAACGCCATGAAATATTATGAAGAAGGTGACGAAAGTGTACTGCCGCGCAGTATCGTGACCCGTGACGCTTTCCTTAACGCGATGGCGCTTGATATCGCCATGGGCGGTAGTACGAATACCGTTCTCCACCTGTTGGCAGTAGCCCAGGAGGGTGAGGTCGACTTCAAGATGAGCGATATCGATATGCTGAGCAGAAAGGTGCCATGTCTTTGCAAGTTGGCTCCGAACACACAGAAATATTCCGTACAGGAGTGCAACCGCGCCGGTGGTATCTTCGGTATCCTCAACGAACTGGAGAAGGGTGGACTGGTCAACGGCAATGTGAAACGCGTTGACGGTAAGACACTGGGCGAACAACTGAAAAAATACGATATTACCGTTGCTGACATCGATGCCGAGGCCAGCAGAATATACCACAGTGCCCCAGCAGGGAAGTTCTCTACCCAGATGGGTAGTCAGGACACACAGTGGGAAAGTCTTGATACAGACCGCAAAGAGGGATGTATCCGTGATCTTGAGAATGCGTATACGAAAGACGGCGGGCTCGCCGTACTGTTCGGAAACATCGCACAAGACGGTTGTGTAGTGAAGACAGCCGGTGTAGACCCCTCGCTATGGAAGTACAGCGGTCATGCAGTGGTGTTCGATTCACAGGAAGCAGCCTGCGACGGTATCCTCGGCGGTAAGGTGAAGAAGGGCGACTGCGTCGTCATCACACACGAAGGTCCGAAGGGTGGTCCCGGTATGCAGGAGATGCTATATCCTACATCCTATATCAAGAGTATGCACATGGGTAAAGAGTGTGCACTGATCACAGACGGACGGTTCTCAGGCGGAACCAGCGGACTGAGTATCGGTCATATATCACCCGAAGCGGCAGCCGGCGGTAACATCGGTAAGATCAAGGACGGAGACATCATAGAGATAGATATTCCAAACCGCGCCATCAATGTAAAACTGTCTGACGAAGAACTGGCAGCGCGCCCACAACAGCCTGTTACACGTAACCGTGTAGTAAGCAAGGCTTTGCGCGCTTATGCCCAAAGCGTAAGTTCGGCAGACAAGGGTGGAGTAAGAATCATAGATTAACTGAATAAATATGAGTAAGGAAGTAATTACAGGAGCTGAGGCTCTGATGAGATCATTGAAGGCTGAGGGCGTTAAGACCATCTTCGGTTATCCGGGCGGTTCTATCATGCCTGTATTCGATGCTCTCTACGACTACACAAGAGGAGAAAAAAAGAGTTTTGACCATATATTGGTACGTCATGAGCAATGTGCTGCCCATGCTGCCGAAGGATATGCCCGAGTGAGCGGTGAAGTGGGTGTCTGTATCGTGACAAGCGGACCAGGTGCCACCAATACACTGACAGGTGTGGCAGATGCCATGATGGACAGTACTCCGATTATCGTGATAGCCGGTCAGGTAGGTGTCGCAGCTCTGGGTAATGATGCCTTTCAGGAAGTGGACCTCGTAGGCGTGGCTCAACCGATCAGTAAATGGAGTTACCAGATACGTAGACCGGAGGATATAGCGTGGGCGGTAAGTCGCGCGTTCTATATCGCACGTTCCGGTCGTCCGGGTCCTGTTGTGCTCGACTTCCCTAAAAATGCGCAGGTCACCACGACCGAGTATGAACCGAAACATGTGGATTTCGTACGCAGTTATGTACCTTATCCCAAACTGGACAATGATGCGGTGGTCAAGGCGGCACAGTTGATCAACAAAGCCAAAAAACCGCTTGCACTGGTAGGTCAGGGCGTGGAACTGGGTTGTGCGCAGAAAGAATTGATGGACTTTCTCGAGAAGGCTGATATACCAGCAGCACGTACATTGTTAGGACTCTCGGCATTACCTACCGGACACCCTCTGGATATGGGTATGCTGGGTATGCACGGCAACTATGCCCCGAATGTGAAAGAACAGGAATGTGATGTGCTGATAGCCATCGGTATGCGTTTCAGCGACCGTGTGACAGGGCATCCACGCACTTATGCCAAACAGGCTAAAATCATACATCTCGATATAGATAAGTCGGAGATAGACAAGAATATCAAAACCGATGTTGCCGTGATAGCCGACTGCAAGGAATCGCTCCCGGCTATTACCAAACTGCTGAAGCAGAACGAGCATAGGGAATGGCGCGACTCTTTCAAACCTCTCTTTGACGAAGAGAACAAGAGGGTTATACAACCAGCCATTCATCCTACCGAAGGACCCCTGTTGATGGGCGAGGTGACAAATGTTGTTGCCGAAGCTACCCATGGAGATGCCGTACTGGTGAACGATGTAGGTCAGAACCAGATGATGAGCAGTCGCTACTTCAGATATAAAAAGAACCGCAGTATCGTAACCAGCGGTGGACTGGGTACAATGGGATTCGGTCTGCCGGCAGCTATCGGCGCTACATTCGGAGCTCCCGACCGTACCGTATGTATGTTCTGCGGAGACGGTGGACTGCAGATGAGTATACAGGAACTGGGTACCATTATGGAACAGCAGGCTCCTGTCAAGATCATCCTGTTGAACAACAACTATCTCGGCAATGTACGCCAGTGGCAGGACATGTTCTTCGGACAGCGCAAATCATTTACAAAAATGATGAATCCTCAATATAAGAATATATGCGATGGATACCACATCCCTTATGGTCTGGTCGTAGACCGCAAGGACTTGAAAGAAGCCGTAGACAAGATGCTCGCCACAGACGGTCCATATTTATTGGAATGCGCCATCAAAGAAGACGATAATGTATTGCCTATGACTCCTCCGGGGAAATCTGTAGACGAAATGCTGTTGGAAATAAATATATAGAATTATGGAATCAAACGAGAAAAAATTATATACATTACTGGTTTACTCAGAGAATATTGCAGGTATTCTGAATCAGATCACAGCAGTATTCACACGCCGTCAGGTCAACATAGAGAGTCTGAATGTTTCAGCCTCCAGTATAGAAGGTGTACATAAGTATACGATTACGGCATGGAGCGACGATGAAGTGCAGATTCGCAAGATAACCAAACAGATAGAAAAGAAAATAGATGTGGTGAAGGCCAGTTATTATATCGACGACCAACTCTTCATACGTGAAGTGGGCATGTACAAACTGTCTACTCCAGTGGTACTCGATAATCCGGATATATCACGTACCATACGTAAGTATGATGCCCGTATCATAGAGGTCAACCCCACCTATTGCATCGTAATGCTGAGCGGTATGACGGAAGATATACAGAGTATGTACTTCAAACTGGACAAGTTTGACTGCATCCTGCAGTATACCCGTTCGGGCCGTATCGCCGTCACACGCAGTACGGAAGAACATGTAAGCGATTTTCTGGCAGAACGCGAAGCAGAAGCATCACGCAAAGAATAACATAGTAGAACGGATAGAAAAATGATAGAAACGAGTAAGGTAGGACGGTATCCCTTTATGGCAGAACCGTTCCATTGTGATTTTACCCACCATCTCCTGTTCGGTCATCTGGGTAACTATATGCTCAATGCAGCCGACTTTCACTCTGATGCGCGCGGATTCGGTATGCCTTATCTGAATCCGATACACAAAACGTGGGTGCTGTCGCGTCTGGCTTTGGAACTGACCGACATGCCCAGTCAGTATACCAAGTTTTTTGTGGAAACATGGATAGAGGGAGCTATGAGATATTTCACCAACCGTAACTTCAAGATAGAAGGAGAAGACGGTAAGGTATACGGGTATGGTCGCAGTGTGTGGGCGATGATAGATACACAGACCCGTCAGCCCCAGAATATACTGGAGATACATGATGGGAAAATCGTAGACTATATAGATACCGAAAAGGAATGCCCGATAGAAAAGAGTTCGAGAGTAAAGATGGACGATAAAGCCCAACTGGTGAGGACGATCGATACACATTATAATGATGTGGATGTGAACGGACATATCAACAGTATCAAATACATAGAACATGTGTTAGACCTCTTCCCGCTGAAGCAATATAGTGAATTCCGACTGAAAAGATTTGAAATAGCATACGTGGCCGAAAGTCATTTTGGAGACAAACTACACTTCTATAGTGAAAAAACAGGCGAAGAAGAGTATTGCATCAGAATTACTAAATCGGAAGAAAAAAGCGAAAATGAAGTAGAAACTTGCAGATGTAAGGTTAAATTTGTGAAAGATTGAAAGTTTCTTTTGATATTTCAATATAAATATGTAACTTTGCACCTCGAAACAAAAAAGTAAAGAAAAAAGTTTAAACCCGCAACCTTGAGATAGGTTGCACAAATTAAAAAATATATAATTATGGCACAAATGGATTTCGGTGGCGTTACAGAGACAGTAGTCACCAGCAAAGAATTTTCATTGGAGAAAGCTCGCGAAGTATTAAAGAATGAAACAATTGCAGTTCTAGGTTATGGTATTCAGGGACCAGGCCAGGCATGCAACCTGCGTGATAACGGATTCAACGTGATTGTTGGTCAGCGCGAAGGCAAGACATACGATAAGGCAAAAGCAGACGGATGGGTACCTGGTAAGACTTTGTTCTCTATCGAAGAGGCTGCTCAGAAAGGTACAATCGTTTGTATGCTTCTTTCAGATGCAGGACAAATTCAGGTTTGGCCTAAAATCAAACAATATCTTACAGCAGGTAAGGCTCTATATTATTCACACGGATTCGCTATCAACTGGAGCGACCGTACAGGTGTAATCCCTCCAAAGGATGTTGATGTTATCATGGTTGCCCCTAAGGGTTCTGGTACATCTCTTCGTACTATGTTCTGCGAAGGTCGTGGTCTGAACTGCTCTTATGCAGTATACCAGGATGCTACAGGCAAGGCTAAAGAGCGTACACTCGCATTCGGTATCGGTATCGGCGCAGGTTATATGTTCGAGACAACATTCCATCGTGAGGCTACATCAGACCTTACAGGTGAGCGCGGTTCACTGATGGGTGCTATCCAGGGTCTTCTTCTTGCTCAGTATGAAGTTCTCCGTGAGAACGGTCACTCTCCATCGGAAGCATTCAACGAGACAGTTGAAGAGTTGACACAGAGCTTGATGCCTCTGTTCGCTGAAAAGGGAATGGACTGGATGTATGCCAACTGTTCTACAACAGCACAGCGCGGTGCTCTCGACTGGGCTCCTCGTTTCCACGACGCTATCAAACCGGTTATGGAGTGGTTGTACTACTCAGTAAAGACTGGTAACGAAGCTCAGATTTCTATCGACAGCAACTCTAAAACAGACTATCGTGAGAAACTGAACGCTGAGTTGAAGGCAATGCGCGAGAGCGAAATGTGGCGTACAGCCGTTACAGTTCGTAAACTCCGTCCTGAAAACAACGGTCAAGACTAATTTTTCTTTAGATAAAAACAAAAAGAGGTGCTGATTTTTTTTCAGCACCTCTTTTTATTTTCTTCAGTCTTTATAGAGCATTCCGTCTTCGGTCCTGATTATTTCTTCGTCTATCAGATATTCGATTGTTTCGTTGATAATGCGATCAGGCAGATGAAGACTGAGAAGATCGGAGAACGGATGATGACTGCCATCTGCAAGGACCGACAAAATTCTTTTCTTCACATCGTCGGCCTCACTTTCACTTAGTCTGTCACCGTTGTGATTATTGCAGGCATCGCATTGTCCGCAGTCGTGAATATTCTTCTCACCGAAATATCTCAGAAGCATACGACTTCTGCACGTATAGTCGTTGGAAGCATATTCGATCATCGCATAGATCCTGTTCTTGTATTGTTCCTTACGTTTTTCATATACATCCTCACCGATCACAAGTTTGTCACCTTCCTCGCGCCAAGTGGTATAGGTGATTGTAGGCATCTTCCGTTGAGGGATAAAATGTAATATATGACGTGCACTCAGATTCTTGAGAATCAGATAGACTTCCTGTTTGTTCAGTCCCGCCTGTTGAGCCACAAAAGCCTCATCGATATACACATAATCGGTAAACAGACCACCGTAACATCTGAGTAACGCCGTAATGACAGTCTCCTCGTTCTTCGTCTGATTCTCCAACCGATACAGTTCATTTCTACCCAACAGGAACATCACCCTTGCGGCATCATCACCTATTTCGTCGTATTCTATATAACCAGCCCTTTGAAGTATTCTGAGCGAAGAATCTACCTGAATAGGGAAGTGCTTGAATGTGCGACAAAACTTATCGATATTAAACTGGAATGTGAGTCCTTCGCCCGAATAGGCGCCTATCTGATAGAAGTAGGCCAGATGTTCGTAAACGGTACGGATGTATTCCTTTTCAGGGAAAGTATCTGTGACACGCTTGTCCAACTTCCGTTTATCACTGTCATTATACAGTAATACGGCATACGATTTCCATCCGTCCCTTCCTGCACGACCGGCTTCCTGAAAATACGCCTCGATAGAATCAGGACAGTCGATATGGATGACAAGTCTGACATCCGGTTTGTCGATACCCATACCGAACGCATTGGTGGCAACCATGATTCTTATCTGGTCTCCCTGCCACGCCTTTTGTCTTTCATCCTTCACCGTATGGTCCAGACCGGCATGATAAAAGGTGGCACTTAACCCGTTGTCATTGAGCAACTGTGCTATCTCTTTCGTATTCTTTCTGCTCCTTGTATAAATGATGGCACTGCCGCCTACACTGTTGAGAATATGGATCATCTCCTTGCGCTTGTCGGTGGCGACGCGTACGATATAGGCCAGATTCTTTCGTTCAAAACTCATTCTGAACACGTTATCCTCCGTGAATCCCAGTTTATCCTCTATGTCCTTGACCACCTGCGGTGTAGCCGTGGCGGTGAGCGCCAACACAGGAATATCCTTACCGATCGTCTTTCTGATATCAGAAATCTTCAGATAAGAAGGACGAAAGTCGTAACCCCACTGACTGATGCAGTGAGCCTCGTCGACAGTGATAAAACTGACTTTGATATGTTTCAGTTTGGTAAGGAATAATCTGGACGACAGTCTTTCTGGCGATATATACAGAATTTTCACCCCCCCGAAAATACTGTTTTCGAGTATGGTGATGATTTCCTCCCTGGAAAGTCCGGAATAGATAGCCGCCGCCTTGATGCCCCGTGCCCTCAGATGAGCCACCTGGTCTTTCATCAGAGCGATAAGTGGTGTGATAACGATACACACACCCTCCATCGCGAGAGCAGGAACCTGAAAAGTGATAGACTTGCCTCCACCTGTAGGCATCAGTCCCAAAGTGTCCTTCCCGGCCCCGATACTTTCGATAATCTCACTTTGGATGCCACGAAAGTCGTTGTATCCGAAGTAAGACCTTAGAATTTCCCTGTAGTTCACTCTTCCGATGGACGTATATCTTCAATTTGCAGTTGAACCTCACCACGTTTATAGAGATTTTCCTCTATCGTATAGACAATATCGAAACTGCGTTTCGACTTGATATATCTGGCCGAAGCACTCTGTCCGAAGGCAATGCCGTTCATGACATTACTCGACATACTGTCGACCAGTTCCAGTTTGATATGCTCCTGTTCCCTGCCTACCACCTTACTGGTTCCGTAATCATAAACCTGACTGGTATAGAACAGCGGTTTGGTGTTACAGGGACCGTAAGGGGAAAATTTCTTCAGGTCGGTCTGCAATTTTTTATTGATGTCTTTGAAGTCAATGGCCGCATCGATATTCAGGATGGCTTCTGTCTGCTCGGGCATGATATGCTCTTCGACGAATCCCTGGAAACGTTTCTTGAATTCCTCTATCTTGTCCACCCTCATCGTGAGACCAGCGGCATACGTATGTCCGCCGAAGTTGACCAGGATATCCCTGCAACTCTTGATAGCCGCATACACATCAAATCCCGTCACACTTCTCGCCGAACCCGTAGCGAAATCACCGTCACGGGTCAGCACGACAGTCGGTTGAAAGTAAATCTCTGTCAGTCTGGAAGCCACGATACCGATTACCCCTTTTTTCCAGTTCTCGTCATACAATACGATGCTCGAATGATGCTTCTGCTTTTGCAGTTCAGCGACGATCTGGTTGGCTTCCTCGGTCATCTGCTTGTCTATATCCTTGCGCTGCTCATTATATTCATTGATATTCCGAGCCTCTTTCAACGCCAGGTTGAGATCTTTCTCGACTAACAGGTCCACGCTCTCCTTGCCATTCTCCATACGTCCCGAAGCATTGATACGAGGTCCGATCTTGAACACAATATCACTCATCGACAGTTCACGGCCGTTCAGTCCGCAGATATCGATGATCGCCTTCAGTCCTATACTCGGATTCTGATTCAGTTGTTTCAGTCCGTGAAAGGCGAGAATCCTGTTTTCATCGGTGACGGGCACAATATCAGACGCTATGCTCACAGCGCAGAAGTCGAGTAGGGGAATAAGATTGGAAAAAGGAATGCCATTGTTTTTGGCAAAAGCCTGCATAAACTTGAAACCGACCCCGCATCCTGACAGATGGGAGAACGGATACGTATTATCATTACGTTTAGGATTGAGGATAGCCACCGCAGGCGGCATCTCGTCATCCGGCACATGATGATCACAGATAATGAAATCAATACCTAGGCTTTTGGCATAAGCGATTTCATCGATTGCCTTAATACCGCAATCAAGAATAATAATTAATTTCACACCCGTCTCATGAGCATAATCTATTCCTTTCTTGCTTACACCATATCCCTCGTCATATCTGTCGGGAATATAGTAGTCAATATTCGAATAGAATTGCTGCAGAAACTTATACACCAGAGCCACAGCTGTACATCCGTCGACATCATAGTCTCCATACACCATAATGCGTTCCTTGCGTCCCATAGCATCGTTTAGCCTGTCTACTGCTACATCCATATCTTTCATCAGAAAAGGATTGAGCAGATCTGCTAATTGTGGATGAAAAAAACGTTTGGCTGCCGAAACCGTGTCTATACCTCGCTGCAATAGAAGGCGCGCCAGTATCGGACTAATACCAAGTTTTTCTCCGAACTCGTTAGCCGCTTCTTGTTGTTCTGATGTAGGTGTTTCGTAGTTCCATTTGAAATTCATTATATAGTTTTTTATTTTCTTTCATGCCAATTAGCGTGTAAAGTTACAAATAAAAAACGAAAAAGAGAAAAAAAATAAAAATTAATATTCAATAATTGATAAATGACAGGAACGACGAAAAGGAATATGAAAAAACAGCGATTGAAAAAAATAAATAGGAAAATGAAATAACGATACCATTATTTCATTTTCCTACCTTTCAGATATGGGTTAAATACCCAGTTTTTTGCGTATGTCTTTTGGAATGGCGTTCTTGTTGATCATCATATCCATCAGTTTATATTTGGCAAATGTTTTGGACATATACCAGATACCGTTGTAGTCACCGTATTTGCCCCATGAATTCTTCACCATATAATATTCCTTGCCGTTCTGGTCTTTGGCGATACCGTATATCTGCATACCATGATCGTCTGTTGTTTCCCAGTTGTCATAAGCCTCCTGGCGCATTTCTTGTGTAGGAACGATCTCCGGTGCATTGACACCGATGGAATCCAGTTTTTCTTTTTTCTCATCCTTGGACATCTTGAACCATTTGTCAGCATCTGTGCCGGCCATACTGCGGACTTTCTTCTGGTCTAGGGCCAGTCCCAGTCCTTTACGTGTGAAACCGTCTTCTGTGACGTCGCCGCCCCATGCGATGGTGTAACCGTTGTTGATGGCGTTGTCCATGATCTTGATAATATCCTCCATCGGGACATTGTAACTAGGAGCCCATCTCCAGTTGTCCTGCACTTCGACAGGGAATTCAGTCCAGAAAGGATGATGTGTATAGCTTGTTATACTTACGTAGTCGTCCAGGTCGATACCGAGACTTTTGACGAAAGACTGCGGTGTGTAAGTTTTACCTTCATAAGAGAATGAAGTAGGGCATTTGCCGAGGTAAGCCTCAATGATGCCCTGCAGTCCCGTCTTCCATGCGGGCGTCAGTTTTTTGGAATCACTCTTGGCGATTGCATTCACATAAGCGGTCATCGCCTTGAAGAATTCACCGAAGTTGGCCAGCGTGTCGCCATACAGCGTACCGGGCAACGGCATCGCCGTTTCAGGACAGATACCATAGTTTTTCATACAATAAAGAACATCGTATGAACTACCGCCCTCCGAAAAAGAAACATCACCATGCATACGTATTGACATCGTGGCGCGGTCAAGATAATCCTTATTGGCTACAAACATCTCACACAGGTCGTATGTCTTATTCGTCTTTTTCAGGATTTCACTCTCAAAGAAACTCAGTGTAGAGTAGTCCCAGCACGTACCACTACGGTTTTGGTCTTTAATACTAGTAATTTTGTTCTCCTTGACTGTCGTAAACACGAATTTGTTTTTGTTTACCGAGTCTTTTTTCACTTCAGCGTTTGCACCCATGGTCAATAGAGCCACCAGTGCCAATACCATCATTTTTTTCATAAATATTTATCAGATAATTTTAATTATTCTTCATTGTCTCTTCCACATCTTTCGGATGATATGGTATCAGTTCTTTTCCTATAAACCGGCAACCGTCTTTGGTGATAAGGATATCATCTTCGATACGGATACCGCCGAAGTCCTTGTAAGTCTCCAGTAAGTCGAAATTGATAAATTCCTTACAGTGTCCGCTTGCCTTCCAGTCGTCGATCAGCGCCGGGATAAAGTAGATACCCGGTTCGTCGGTCATGACAAAGTTTTCCTGTAGTCTGCGTCCCATTCTCAGACAGTTGGTACCAAACTGTGTAGACGGCTGTATCTCATCGTCGAATCCCACATAGTTCTGTCCCAGACCTTCCATGTCGTGCACATCCATACCCATCATGTGACCCAGTCCGTGAGGCAGGAACATCGCGTGTGCGCCGGCTTTTACAGCTTCTTCCGTATCCCCTTTCATCAGTCCCAGATCTTTCAGTTTATCCGTCATCATTCTGCAGACGTTCTTATGTACGTCATACCATTTGATGCCAGGTTTAGCTACTTGCAGCGTATAGTCATGGCAAGCCTCCACGATACTGTATATTTCCAGTTGTCTCTGTGTAAACTTTCCACTTACAGGATATGTACGTGTGTTGTCAGAACAATAGCTGTCCATTGTTTCGGCACCGGCATCACAGATGACCAGTCTGCCGGATTCCAGTTTTGCCATCGACGGAACCCCGTGCATGATCTCACCATGCTGGGAAAAGATGGTAGGGAAACTCACCTTCGAACCGTAAGCATTGGCTACTGCTTCTATCTGGGCACCTATATAATGTTCCACGATACCCGGTTTGACCAGTTTCATACCGGTCGTATGCATCTGATAACCTATTTCGGCAGCCTTTTCCAGTTCTGCTATTTCCTGAGGTTCCTTTGTGGAGCGCATCTTCACCACAGCCATGATCAGTTCTACCGAAGCTGCATCCTTCTGTTGGTTGGGATGAATACCCAGCAGGTCGAAAATCTGTATTTTGGTGTCAAAGCGGTAAGGCGGAAGGAAGTGGATATGTCTTTTCTGTCTCATAGCCTCGTTGCATATCGTTTTCAGATCCTTCATAGGAACCGAACTGCCTATTCCGGTCTGTGCGGCTAAATCATGTACACTCTCTACACTACCGTACCATACGATATCTTCAATATCGATATCGTCACCGACCAGAGTCTCCATGTCATTGTCGATGTCTATCACACCTGCCAGACCATCGCGGTTAAGACCGAAATAGTAGAGGAATGACGAGTCCTGTCTGAACGGAGAATATACGTTGGCAGGATAATTGGATGGTGATCCGTTATTACCAAATAGAATGATAATGCCACTCTTTACGAGCTTCTTCAGTTGAGCGCGGCGGCTTACGTATGTTTCTTTGCTGAACATAATGATAAATTCTATTAATTAACAGGGCAAAGTTAATAAATTTAGATGAAAAATTAGTAACTTTGCGCGAAAAATTAACCAGAATTTATGCAAATTGATAGAAACACAGGACTTGTACTGGAAGGAGGAGGTATGCGTGGGGTTTTCACCAGTGGTGTCCTCGACGCATTTATGAAGTATAACCTATATTTCCATTACGTGGTGGCAGTATCCGCAGGAGCCTGCAACGGATTGTCATATATGAGCCATCAGCCCCGTCGAGCCCGCATATCCAATATTGATTATTTGGCTAAGTATAAATATATCGGTTTGCGCCATCTGGTAACGCAAGGATGTATCTTTGATACCAAACTCCTTTATGAAGATTTCCCAAAAACTTTGTTGCCTTATGATTTTGACACTTACTTCAACAATCCGGATGTCTTCGAGATGGTAACCACCAACTGTCTTACGGG
>Ga0116175_1000566_pt1 | contig 25572 bp, 17 predicted proteins | sample AD_UKC125_MetaG_FD_89802 | JGI IMG/M metagenome (GOLD analysis project Ga0116175, IMG submission 89802) | Active sludge microbial communities of municipal wastewater-treating anaerobic digesters from USA - AD_UKC125_MetaG | ecosystem: Engineered > Bioreactor > Anaerobic > Digestate | place: USA... | reverse complement strand
CCGATTCTTGTTTTAGGCCTTGTCTTTCCATCGGATTATGATGAAATGATAAGATCTGATATCAGACCAACAGTATACGATCTTGAACTGGCAGAAAAAATAAATAAGTCAGCTGAAAAAATCGGTAAAAAGGCCAAGATCCATATCAAAATAGATACTGGAATGGGTCGGATAGGATTTCAGCCTGATGAAAAGGGGATAGATGATATAATATCTATAAGCAGACTTCCATTTATTGATTTAGAAGGCATATTTACACATTTTTCCAGATGTGATGAAAAAGAAAAAAAATATGCTGACAATCAGCAGACTTGTTTTGAAAAAACTATTTCTAGATTAAGGGAATCCGGTATTACATTTACATTTTCACATAGTGCAAATAGTGCAGCAATTATGGAATATCCACCTGCTTATTCTAAACTCGTAAGAGCAGGGATAACATTATATGGAATGTGGCCATCCAATGAAGTTGATCATTCATTCCCGCTAAAGAGTGTTATGACATTAAAGGCATCTGTTATTTATGTCAAGGTTCTTCCGGCAGGATGCCCGATCGGATATGGGGGAACATATGTAACTGACAAGGATACAAAAATCGCAACTGTATCGATTGGTTACGCTGACGGAATGCCGAGATCTCTTTCAAATAAAGGAGAAGTATTGATTCATGGTAGACGTGTTCCTATAATTGGTAGGATATGTATGGATCAGATGATGGTTGATGTTACTGACATACCGGATGTTAATATGTTTGATACAGTTACAATAATTGGAACTGATGGCAAAGAAGAAATAACAATGGAAGAAGTCGGAGATAAATCTGGAAGATTTAACTACGAGCTTTCATGTCTTCTAGGCAATAGACGCATTCCAAAAATTTATTTTCTAGATGGCAAGGAAGTTAAACGTACTTTTGAAATGTAGATTTTGGAGATCTTATGTTGTTTAAAAACAAAGGCATTAAAAACATTAGAAAAAAGTCCAAAAGGGATGAAACTGCTTCTGAAATAACCGAAGCAGAAATTCTGTCAATGGTCAATGAGGGTAATGAAAATGGCTCATTATTAAATAGTGAAGCTATTATGGTTAAAAATGTTCTGAATCTGGATGATGAAACGGTGAAGGACATTATGATCCATAGAACACAGATTGTTGCCATTGATGGAGACAGTTCCATTCAAGATGCCATAGATATGTTTGTATCCAATAGTTTTTCAAGATTTCCGGTTTTTATAGGATCTATTGATAATATTATAGGAATTATTCATATTAAAGATATTCTTAAATATGCTAGTTCACCATCAAATTTAATGAAAAAAGTCAGGGACGAAAGTGGGCTTATCAGACCAGCGGAATCAGTTCCTGAGACCCATGGTGTATATACACTCTTTACAACAATGAAGCGTGAAAAAACACATATGGCAGTAGTCGTAGATGAGTATGGTCAGACAAGTGGTATTGTTACAATGGAAGATATTCTTGAGGAAATTGTCGGCAATATACAGGATGAACATGATAATGAAAAGGCTCTGGTTGAGAAACTTCCATCGAATTCTTACAGAATGAATGGTAGGACACCGCTTGAAGATGTGTGCGAGACTCTTGGCATTAACATTGAATTGCCTGATGTAGAGACACTTAATGGATATTTGATCAATAAGTTAGGCAAAATTCCTGATGAGCATTCAAAGTTTAAGATTACAGATAATGGTTATGATTTTAATATAATGGATGTAAAAGATCGTGTTATACAGGAAGTTCGTATTTCGCTCCATAAATAAATAATGATTACTTTACGATATTTGATAAAAATGATAGAATTTCAAATAGGTATGATTTTCGAATAGGAATATATCGTACTTTATAGGTTTACATATCCTATTTATTCTACATATATTTTTTAAACAGAAAGGAATTGTAACAGATGTCAGGTCATTCAAAGTTTGCAAATATTAAACACAAAAAAGAGAGAAACGATTCCGCAAAAGGCAAAGTTTTTACAATTATAGGAAGAGAAATTGCTGTTGCTGTTAAAGATGGCGGAGCTGATCCTGCAAATAACAGTAGACTTCGTGATGTTATTGCCAAAGCCAAGGCTGCCAATATGCCTAACGACACTATTGACAGAGGAATAAAAAAGGCAGCCGGTGATGCTAATTCAGTTAATTATGAAAAGGTGATTTATGAGGGATATGGACCCAGCGGAACAGCTATTATCGTTGAAACTCTTACGGATAACAGAAATCGTACTGCTGCCAATGTAAGAAATGCTTTTACAAAGGGAAAAGGTAACGTTGGAACTCTCGGCTGTGTATCATATATGTTCGATCAAAAAGGACAGATCCTTATCAGTAAGGAAGACTGTGATATGGATGCTGATGATCTTATGATGCTTGCAATTGAGGCAGGTGCAGATGATGTCAACGAATCTGAAGACGGATTTGAGATATTAACAGCTCCTTCGGATTTCTCAGCTGTCAGATCAACACTAGAAGAAAAAAACATTCCTATGGCAGAGGCCGATATTACTATGATTCCTCAGACATATGTAAAACTTGATAATGAGGAAGATGTATCTTTGCTCCAAAGAACAATTGATCTTCTAGAAGAAGATGATGATGTTCAGAATGTATACCATAACTGGGAAGAAGATGAAGATTAACTAATCATTTAGCTCTTTAAGGAGGACAGGTATGAAGCGAATCCTTTTCGCATCTAGTGAATGTGTTCCATTTATAAAAACCGGAGGGCTTGCTGATGTTGTAGGAGCTCTTCCTAAGGAGTTTGATCCTAAAGTGTGGGATATAAGGGTTGTATTGCCAAATTATACCTGTATTCCTCCTAAGTTTAGAGATAAATTTGAATATGTTACTCATTTTCAAATGGACTGCGGTCCATATATCGGCACCAAATATGTTGGTATCATGAAATATTTGTATCAGGGAATTATGTACTATTTTATTGATAATCTTGATTATTATGACTGCTTTTATCCCTATGGTGAGGTCAGACGGGACATAGAAAGATTTACTTTCTTTGATAAAGCAGTTCTTTCTATGCTACCAATTATTGGATTTCAGCCGGAACTTATTCATTGTCATGATTGGCAGACAGGACTGATACCTGTCTATCTAAAAAATGATTTTCAGGGAAATCCTTTTTTCTCGGAAATGAAAACGGTTATGACAATTCATAATCTTAAATTTCAGGGAATATGGGATGTCAAGACATTGAGAGGGCTTTCAGGTCTCTCTGATAATTTGTTTGCGCCGGATAAGCTTGAATTCAATAAACAGGGAAATATGTTAAAGGGTGGTATTGTCTATGCAGATTACATTACTACCGTCTCAAAATCCTATGCTGATGAGATTCAGACTCACTATTATGGTGAGGGCCTAGATGGTCTATTGTCTGCCAGACATTATGATATGCAGGGCATTGTCAATGGCATAGACAATGACATGTATGATCCGGACAAAGATCCAGCTATTTATAAAAAATATAATCTTTCTAATTTTAGGAAGAATAAGAAAATTAATAAGGAAGAGCTTCAAAAGGAGCTAGGACTTACTGTTGATAAAAAGAAATATATGATTGGTTTAATATCAAGACTTACGGACCAAAAGGGACTGGATCTTATCAACTATTGCATAGAAGGCCTCATTGATGAATTTACTCAGCTTGTTGTTATCGGAACAGGTGAATCTCAATATGAGAATATGTTCAGGCATTATGCGTGGAAATATCCTGAAAATGTTTCTGCAAATATATGTTATTCAGAGGACTTGGCACACAAGCTGTATGCAGCTGCAGATGCATTTTTAATGCCATCAAAATTTGAACCGTGTGGACTTACACAGCTCATATCTTTTAGATATGGGACTGTTCCAATCGTAAGGGAGACCGGCGGATTAAAAGATACTGTAACCCCGTATAATGAATATGAACATACAGGAGATGGGTTCTCATTTTTAAATTATAATGGAGATGAACTACTGAATACCGTTAATTATTCCAAATTTGTTTTTTTTGAAAAGAAGAGTGAATGGAATAAAATGGTTGACAGAGGAATGCAGAAAGATTATTCGTGGCATAATCAGAAGACTAGTTATGAAGAACTTTATCACTATTTAATAGGCTGAAAGTAAGGTAATGGCTAATAATACAGGTAAAAGAAAAAAAACGAATAAAAATACAAACCAAAAATCAACGTTAAAAAGGCAAGATAAAAGTGTTGAAAATAGTGTTGAGATCAGAAATGATATTATTGTAATTGGAATCATTTTTGTTTGTGCACTTTTATTTATTAGTAATTTGGGTATGGGCGGAGCACTTGGCAATGTATTGTCAGGATTCTTTTTTGGGATCTTCGGTCTATTTAATTATTTAATCCCTATTTATATTTCAATTGTAAGCGTGTTTTGCCTAATCAGAAAAGATGAAAAGGACACTCGGATAAGAGCTGTCTTTTTTGTGTTACTTATTTTTATTATCTGTATGTTTATCTCTCTTTTTATGGACGGAAGCGATACGATAGGACCTGTAAGTTCCTATTTATATTCAAAAGATAATCACAGCGGTGGCGGTTTCTTCGGAGGAGCTCTTGCAGAGTTTTTTGTGACGATATTTGGAATCGTAGGAGCATATATTATTGATATTTTTTTAATGATTTTATCTATAATAGCAATCTCCGGCTTCTCAGTTGTAAATTGGGCCAGAGAGATAATACAGGAAAAAAAGAGAATTTATGATCAGAATAAGAATATCGATCGTGAAGAAAAAAGACTAAGAAGAGAAGAAAGAGAAAACGAGAGACAGCTTCGTAGGCAGGAAGAAAGAAAACGTGATAATGAACTTTTGAAACAAAAAGAGGCAGAAGAAGAAAGCCCTATTCATGTGTTAAATCTTGATGTTCCAAAGAAGCAGAGTAGAGCTAATTCAAACATACATCCAGGCAGACCGACCAGAAATGATGCTAATCTAAAACAGAATGATAATGCTTTACCTGAAGTAGATCCGAGTCTTCCTAGAAGAGATCGACAGATCACAGGTATGACATTTAATACAGAAATTGCTCCAATTGAAGGTCTGTCCAAATCGCAATCTGATGAGATGAATGAAATTAAAATGGATTCATACAAGACTTATTCAATGAATTCTTCTTCACCAAAAATAAAAGAAGAAAATCTGAATAAATCAAGTGATGATTCATTGTTTGATGAAGTTAAAGTTAATACTGTTACTGTTCATTCAGATAAAACATCTGAATCGATTCTTGATGTATTAGACAATATTACATCTAGTGATAATTCTGATGTGGAATCTGTTTTGCCTGAGGCTACTGTGATTTCAGATGATACTTCAATCATCAAAAAAGTGGATATTTCTAATGATATTTCACAGATAAAAAGGCCTGTTTCTATTCCATCACAGAATATGAGGGATGTTTCGACGGAAAATTCATTTAATAAGTTTAATGATAGTAATTCAAGTCAAGCTCCAATAGCCGATATTAAGAAGCCTGAGATTACTGCTAACACATTTGTTAATGAAAATAGACCATATGTATTTCCGAGTATTGATCTATTGAAAAATTTAACTAGTAATAATAGTTCTTCCGGACACAGTGATATGCAAAAAACTGCAGATAAGCTTGAACTTATTTTGAAAAATTTTGGAATCAATGCCAGAGTAACAGGATTTAGTCATGGCCCATCAGTTACTAGATATGAGCTATTACCTGAGATGGGTGTAAAAGTTGCCAAGGTTCTTAATCTTCAAGATGATATCAAGATGAATCTTGCCGCAACAGATATTAGGATTGAGGCTCCAATACCTGGCAAAAATGCTATTGGCATTGAGGTACCTAACAAAAAAAGAGAAGCGGTTGGTTTGAGAGGATTGGTTGATTCAAAAGAATTTAAGTCATCTAAGTCAAAAATTGCTTTTGGGCTTGGTCTCGATATTGCCGGTAATGTTATCATATCTGATATTGCCAAGATGCCTCATTTGCTTATAGCAGGTGCAACCGGATCAGGAAAATCAGTTTGTATCAATACAATTATCATGAGTATTCTGTATAAGGCAACTCCGGATGAAGTCAAGTTTATTATGATCGATCCTAAGGTTGTAGAACTGAGCGTATACAATGGTATACCACATCTTCTTATTCCGGTTGTCACAGACACTAAAAAGGCTTCGGGTGCGCTTCAATGGGCTGTCAAGGAAATGATGGATCGTTATAAGAAATTTGCCGATTGTCATGTGAGAGACATTGATGGTTATAATTCCAAGATTATCGATGGAAGGCTTAAAATAGTAAATAACGGACAGGATATTGAGATAGCTGCAAAGAAGATGCCGCAACTGGTCGTTATTGTTGACGAGCTTGCGGATCTTATGATGGTTGCATCCAAGGAAGTTGAAGAAGCTATATGTAGATTGGCCCAGCTTGCAAGAGCTGCAGGTATACATATAGTTATTGCTACCCAAAGACCTTCAGTTAATGTTATTACAGGACTTATAAAGGCAAATATGCCATCAAGAATTGCACTTTCAGTTACAAGTGGTATAGATTCTAGAACGATCATTGATATGGTAGGAGCAGAGCGATTATTGGGTCATGGTGATATGCTCTATTATCCGCAGGAAATTAGTAAGCCGATAAGATTGCAAGGAGCATACGTTGATGATGAAGAAGTCCAAAGAGTAACATCATTTTTAAGAAGCAGTAATACACCGTCTGTTGAAGATTCAGAGGAACTAAAGAGAATCCAGGAAGATGTTGAGAAAAGTTCAGTTTCTTCATCTGAAGAAGGGTATGTTTCCATTGGTGGAGACGAAGGTGGATTTGATAAAGAAAGAGATGATTTCTTTGCAGATGCTGCAAGACTTGTAATCGACAAAGATAAAGGTTCAATAGGAATGCTTCAGAGAAATTTTAAGATTGGATTCAATAGAGCAGCAAGAATTGTAGATCAGCTAGAGGAGTTTGGAGTGGTTGGTCCTGAAGAAGGAACCAAGCCCAGAAAAATATTGGTTACTATACAGGAATTTGAACAGATGTGGGAAAATGAGGGAGGTTCAAATTGATGAAAACAGATATTGAAATTGCTCAGGAAAACGTAATGCAGCCTATTTCTAAGGTATGTGAAGAAAAGCTAGGCATAGGCTCGGATAGTCTTGAAGCTTATGGCAAATACAAGGCAAAATTATCGGAAGAATATCTTAAGACTCTTAAATCAAAGAAAAGAGGCAAGCTTGTCCTCGTTACTGCGGTTAACCCTACTCCTGCCGGAGAGGGAAAAACAACAACAAGCATAGGCCTAAGTGATGCACTTTGTAAAATAGGCAAGAAATCTGTTCTAGCATTAAGAGAACCATCTCTTGGACCATGTTTTGGTATCAAGGGTGGAGCTGCTGGTGGTGGATATGCGCAGGTAGTTCCAATGGATGAATTAAATCTTCATTTTACTGGTGATTTTCATGCAATCACTTCGGCAAATAATCTTTTGGCAGCACTTTTGGATAATCATATTCAGCAAGGCAACGAACTTGGCATCGATCCTAGAAGAGTAGTATGGAAAAGATGCGAAGATATGAACGACAGAGCCCTTAGAAACATAGTTATTGGGCTAGGTGCCAAGGCAGACGGTATGGTTCGTGAGGATCATTTTATTATCACCGTAGCATCTGAAATAATGGCAATTTTATGTTTGGCTGAAGATTTATCAGATTTAAAAAACAGATTAAGTAAAATTATTGTTGCATATGATTTTAATGGTGATCCGGTAACTGCTAAGGATCTAAATGCAGTTGGTTCAATGGCTGTTCTTCTTAAGGATGCAATTAAACCCAATGTAATCCAGACACTTGAACATAATCCAGCTATTGTCCATGGTGGTCCTTTTGCCAATATAGCTCATGGATGCAATTCTGTTAGAGCTACTAAGGCAGCTCTTTCTCTTGGAGATATTTGTGTTACAGAGGCAGGATTTGGTGCTGACCTTGGGGCTGAAAAGTTCCTAGATATCAAATGCAGAATGGCTGGTCTGGTTCCGGATACCGCTGTACTTGTTGCCACAGTTAGATCATTAAAGTACAATGGTGGTATCGCTAAAGATGAACTTACCAAACCTAATACGGATGCCTTGAAAAAAGGAATTGTAAATCTTGAAAAGCATATTGAAAATCTACAGAGTTACAACATTCCAATTGTTGTAACGCTTAATCGTTTTATTTCTGATACAGACGAAGAGATTAATCTGGTAAGAGAATTTTGCGAGAAAAGAGGCTGCCGATTCGCAATGAGTGAAGTATGGGAAAAAGGCAGCGAAGGTGGAATAGCGTTGGCTGAAGAGGTTTTAAAGGCCATAGATTCAAACTCAAATCAATTTGCTCCTATTTACCCTTTGGACATTCCTATCAAGGAAAAAATAGAAACGATTGCAAAAAAGATATATGGTGCAGGAGAAGTAGTATATTCTGCTTCTGCCATAAAGGAGATTACACACCTCACAGAAATGGGTCTTGATAAGACTCCGGTATGTATTGCCAAGACACAGTATTCACTTTCGGATGATCCGAAAAAACTTGGCAGACCGGAAGGATTTACACTTAATGTAAGAGATGTATATGCTTCAAGCGGTGCAGGATTTATAGTAGTATTGACAGGAAATGTTATGACAATGCCTGGTCTTCCAAAGAAACCGGCGGCTTATAATATTGATATAACAGATGATGGAAAAATAATCGGGCTTTTTTAAATAAAATAGGTACCTCCGTCATTACAGATAGCCAGGGAGTAATTTATGACAGAAATACTGGATGGAAAGAAGATTTCATCAGATATAAAAAATGAGGTCAGAGAAGCTGTAGAGAAAATAAGAGAAGCAGGTAAATCTGTTTCTCTTGCAGTAATAATTGTTGGAGATGATCCTGCTTCAAAGATATATGTTAGAAACAAAAAGAAGGCTTGTGATTATACAGGAATTAATTCAATTAATATTGAGCTACCATCAGATATAAATGAAGATCAGCTTTTGAATAAAATAGAGCAGTTGAATAACGATAAAAGTATAAACGGAATTCTTGTTCAGCTTCCACTTCCTAAACACATACATAAGGATAAAGTAATTAATAAGATTTCTCCATACAAGGATGTAGATGGATTCCATCCTATCAATATTGGAAGGCTATCTACGAATAAGCCTGTTTTTACGCCATGTACTCCGGAAGGTATAATAGAGCTACTTAGAAGATACAACATTGTAATAGATGGAAAAAACTGTGTTGTCATTGGAAGAAGTGATATCGTGGGTAAGCCGGTTTTTAATCTTCTTTTAAATGAAAATGGTACTGTGACGATATGTCATACACATACAAAGAATATTAATGATATTACGTTGAATGCGGATGTCATTATTTCTGCAGTCGGTAAAAGACATGTGGTCACAAAGGATATGGTTAAACCAGGGGTTGTAATAGTAGATGCCGGAATGAATAGAGAATCCGATGGTAAGTTGTATGGAGACTGCGATTATGATGATATTTTTGATATGGCCTCATACATAACTCCGGTACCGGGTGGAGTTGGTCCAATGACTATTGCAATGCTCATGAAAAATTGTCTTAAAGCTTATGAAATACAGAAAGCAGGCTTAAATGAAATGCCCTAAGTGTGGATTTGACATTCCGGAAGGGGATCTCTTTTGTCCGAATTGTGGCGCAGAGATTAGAATCGTTCCGGATTATAATCTTTTTGAAGAAGATATTCTATCATCAATGATTGCTGATGATAAGGATAAATCTGATAAAAAAAATGTCAATGAAATTAAAAATGACAAAAAGAAGAAAACAAAGAGTCGAAAAAAGATAGTTTGTATTACGTTAATTTTTGTATCTTGTATAATTCTTGGAGGTTTTTTGCTATTTAGCTATTTTAATTCTTTTTCTTACTTAATGAGTAATGGATACTCACTTGAGAAAAAAGATAATTATTCAGCTGCATATTATAAGTATTTAAAGGCAGCACAAAAATTTGATTCTGCCAAGGCATATACTGATGCAGGTGAGATGCAGTACAAGATGAAGAATAAATCAAAGGCCGAGAAACTTTTATATAAGGCAATTGATTCAGACTCTACGTACAAAGATGCATATAAACTTTTAATTGACATTTATGAACAGGAAAAAAACTTTGATGCAATTTCGACACTAAAGGAAAGCAGTAGCAATTCAAAGATACAGGCTCTTTTTAAGGATATTGTTACAGGCAAAGTTATTTTTTCAAAATCGGGCGGAAAATATGATGATGATATTGAGCTTACACTTAATGCATCAGGCTCTTATGATATATACTATACTCTAGATGGAAAAGAACCAGGAAAGAGTCAAGGAACCAAATATTATGAGCCAATAATCTTGTCAGAGGGAGAAACTGTTGTTAAAGCAGTTTGTGTCAATACTAATGGTAAGGTTGGAGTTGAAGCAAAAGAAAATTACAAAATCAGTTACAAAAAGCCTGGAGATCCAATTGTATCACCGGAAAGCGGGTCATTTGTAAAACCTGAAACAATCACAATTTCTGCAGATGGTGGATGCCGGATATTTTACACATGGGATGGATCTGATCCGAATGTTAATTCTGCCGAGTATACCGGACCTATAGACATGCTTCCTGGTAATAATGTTTTGTCTGTTATTGTTATTGATAAGCATGATCTTTCTTCTAATATAGTTAGAAAAAATTATATTTTTAATCAATAATAAGAAAGAGTAACATATGGATAATGAAATCCAGCTCGACATTCCACTTACGCATGTAGGAAATGTTTTTGGACAGCTCGATAAAAATGTAAAAATAATTGAAGAGAGACTAAATGTTGTAATAACTCAACGAGGGGATTCTATAAAAATATCCGGAAGTGATAATAATGCAACTGTAGCCGAAAAAGTAATTGATGAACTCTTAGAATTAAGCATCCGTGGTAATGAAATAACAGAGCAGAATGTTCAATACGCTTTATCTATTAATGCAAATGAATTGGAACAGCACAAGCTATTAAGTATTGATGATTATATTATATGCAGGACTTATTTAGGCAAGCCAATTAAGTCTAAAACTATTGGCCAAAAAAATTATGTTGATTCTATCAGAGATGAGATGATCGTTTTTGGATCAGGGCCTGCCGGAACAGGGAAAACTTATCTTGCAATGGCAATGGCTGTTGACTCATTTCAAAAAGAAGAAGTCCAAAAGATAATTTTAACAAGACCTGCAATTGAAGCCGGTGAAAAATTGGGTTTTTTGCCAGGGGATCTTCAAAGCAAAATAGATCCATATTTAAGACCATTGTACGATGCACTTTATAATATAATGGGACCTGAAAACTTTCAGAGAAATATGGAAAGAGAACGAATAGAAGTTGCTCCACTGGCTTATATGAGAGGCCGAACGCTAGAGAACGCTTTTATCATACTAGATGAAGCACAGAATACCACACCGTCTCAAATGAAGATGTTTCTCACCAGAATCGGTTTCGGATCAAAAGTAGTTATTACCGGTGACAGAACCCAAAAGGATCTTCCTAATGATGCGGTTTCAGGCCTTGATATGGCTGAAAAGATATTAAAAAAAGTGAAAGGAATTTCTTTTATAGAATTAACAGGAAAAGATGTTGTGAGACATCCTCTTGTACAGAGAATAGTTCAAGCATACGAAGATTATGAGACAAGTCAAATTAAAAAGACAAATAGAAAAGAATCAAAGAACCAGACCAGAAGGAAGCAATAATCCTTCTCTTAGAAGAATACTTATGATTTTAATCATATCAGTTATTTCTATCATGTTTGTGTGGTTTTATATTGGCCCCAATGAACTGATGATGGATCAGATTTTATTTATTTCAGCAACAGGTCTTATTATGCTGTCGCTATTTATCTATACAATTATGTCAGAAAGAAAAAAAGGGATTATAATCTTTGAGAGCACATCCTATATACGTTTGTTTTTTATCATTCTGATTCAATGGATTATTAATCAGATTTATCCATATATGCCTGAATTCTTACCTGTTTTTATGATTATTTCGTTTCTGATTTTACCTGGAATGGGTCTTATTTGCGCCTTTGAATTTGTATTTTTCGATATATTGCTGTTTTGTATTACGGCACAGCCTGATTCATATGTACTCATTTATCTCATTAGTGAAGCGTCTATGGGTGTTCTTTTTGCAACATTGATGCTTGAAAATCATAGAGAAGGGAAAAAGGGACTTTGCTTGTCCATTCTTCTTGGTGTTACTGCATGTTTTAATATGTTGTTTTATTTTTATAATACCGATCATTTTGTTTCAAAAGAAAATTTACTTATATCTATAATGTCTGGAATAGGGTTTGTACTATTTGGCTTATTTATTTATCCTTTTTTTATTCGTTTTTTTGAAAGAGAAAAAGATGCATTGTTTAGAGCTATCTTAAATGATTCAGCTATGTTTAGGCAAGAAATCAAGAATTTTTCAGAGATGGAATATACGCATGCTCTTCGTGTGTCAAAGTTATCTGCATCTGCAGCCGAAATCATTTCCAGTGATACGAGATTAGCCATGGCAGGAGGATTATATTATAGACTTGGAAAAATCTATGATAAGGATAACAGTCGTGCTATAAAAATAATGGAAGATAATTGTTTTCCAAGAGAAGTTATAAATATTGTATATGAATATAACGGGATAATGCGAATTCCTACGACTCGAGAATCAGCAATTATCCATATGGTTGATAATGTGATCACTCGAATTGAACTAATGAAAGATGACTCTATGAATAACTCATGGAATCAGAATATGGTTATATACCAGACATTAAATGAATTATCGCAAAAGGGTATATATGATAATTCAGGGTTAAGTATGAATCAGTACTTGAAGGTCAGAGATTTCTTGGTTAATACTGATCTGACCATCTGTTATGCAGGAGGATAATAAGTTGACGATTTTATTTTCAAATGATATAAATGCTGATTTCGGATTTGACATGGAAGAAACAGCAAAAATTGTAATTAATGGTGCTCTTGATCATGAAAAATTCCCATATGAATGCGAAGTCAGCATATCAATTGTGGATGGATATACGATCAAAGGTTTAAATAACAATTTTAGAAAAATAGACAAGGTTACTGATGTTTTATCATTTCCAATGCTTAATTATATAGCACCAGGAGATTTCTCTGATGTAGGAGATGACAATGATACGATTTCACCTGAATCTGGAGAAATAATGCTTGGAGATATCGTCCTTTGTAAGGAAAAAATACTTGCACAGGCTGAGGAATACGGACACAGTGTAAGAAGAGAATATTCTTTTCTTATAGCACATAGTATGTTACATTTAATGGGTTATGATCATATCGATGATAATGAGCGACGGATTATGGAGAAAAAACAGGAAGAGATACTTGAATCTGTTAATATTACAAGAACATTGGAGGAATAAAAATGAAAAAAATAAGGATAGCTCTGTTTATAATTATTCCAATAACAGCAATCGTACTTATTATAACAGCCGTATTTGCAAGCAGAACTAAAAAGGATGATACTTCTAATAAAACTACAAAAAACGAGCCTAAGGTTACAAAAGAAAAAGTAGTAGATACAAAAGAAACAGTAAGTGTGCTTACAGGTATGCCTGAGAGCAAAGCAGAAGCTGATAGAAGACCTTATGCAATAATGACTGAGAATACAAAAGATGCAATTCCTCAGTATGGTCTCAATTCTAGCTCACTTATATATGAATGTCCTGTAGAAGGCGGAATCACTCGTCTTATGGCAATATATGAAAGTACAGATGGACTTGATAGAATCGGTAATGTACGATCATGTAGACCTTATTTTCCAATTATTGCATCTGAATATGATGCGGTTTATGTCCACTATGGACAAAGTGCCGAGGGAAAAGCTGTACTTGATTCAGGAATTGTAGACGAATTAAATGGATTAAGTGGAGTTGGTAACAAGGTTTTTTATAGATCATCTGACAAAAAAGCGCCGCATAATGCTTATACAAGCGCCGCAGGATTAAAGGCCGGATCAGATAAAATGAATTTTGCCACTACTTATGATAGCAGTAAGCAGCAACATTTTCAGTTTGCAACGGAGAAAGAACCGAATCTTCTCTCTGGTGGAACAGATGCCAAGAAGGTATCATTATATTTCTTTAATAATGCTCCATATTTTACCTATGATACTACGACTGGATTATATAACAGATTTGAATTTGGAGCTAAACAGATAGATGCTGTTGATGGCAAACAGATTACTGTTAAGAATATCATCTTGGAAAATGTAACTTCTTCAAAATACAACGAGAACAAGGGAACACTTAACCTTGGTGTTGTAGGAAGTGGTGTCGGTAAGTATATAACAAATGGTAAATGTATAGATATTAAATGGAAAAAAGATTCCGAGAAGGCAATGACAACATATTTTGATGCTACAGGTAAGAAAATCATTCTTAATCCAGGACGTACCTGGGTATCATTAATAGAAGAACAATATGCAGATAGAAATTCAATTTCTGCAACAGCTGAGTAAAAAGGTTTAAAATGACGGATAGTAACAAGAAGAGAAATACCATATTGGTTCAAGGCTCGATTTTTGCTGTAGCTTCACTGATCAGTAGGATAATCGGACTTATTTACCGGGTGCCTTTGACATCCATTATTGGAAAAACAGGCAATGATTATTATGGAACGGCATATACCGTTTATAATATCGTACTTATTTTTTCTTCTTACAGTATTCCACTTGCTGTATCAAAACTGGTTTCGGCAAGAATGGCGAAGCATGAATATGAAAATGCAAGAAGGGTGTTCAGAGGATCCCTGATATTTGCAATTGTTACCGGTGGCATTGGCATGGTTATTGTATTTTTTGGGGCCGGCGTATTTACAAGCTGGCTAAAAACTCCAATGTCAACTCCTGCACTTAAGATCCTTGCTCCGGTTATTTTGATGGTGGCAATCGTTGGTGTTCTAAGAGGCTTTTTTCAAGGTTTGAATACAATGATCCCTAGCTCTATTTCTCAGATAATTGAGCAGATCATGAATGCAGTTGTCAGTGTAGTAGCAGCGTTTATCCTGTTCGGATACGGAAGCAGAGTCGGTGCTGTACTTGGTAATAAGGATAAATATGCAGCAGCATATGGTGCCAGTGGCGGAACATTAGGTACATTCGCAGGCTCACTGGCAGCTCTTATCTTTATGATTTTTATTCACTTTTTATATAGAAAAGTGTTTAAACGAAAGCTTAAAAAGCAAAGAAATGTATCGGTTGAATCATATAGAAGTATCTTTATTGCGCTTATTCTAACGATTATTCCTGTCATACTTAGTACAGCCGTTTACAATTCAGTTTCAATTTTAGAAACATATATATTTAAAAATATTGCTACACTTCAGACATATTCAGAACATCAGATTTCTACATGGTGGGGAGTCTATACTGGAGAAGTATCGGTTTTAAAAAATATACCGATTTCAATTGCGTCTGCTATGGCAGCATCAAGTGTACCGGCAATAACAGCATCTTTTAACAAAAATGATAAGGCTGAGGTTGAACATCAGATAACATCTGCTACGAGATTTATATCGATTATAGCCTTACCATGTACAGTTGGAATGATCGTACTGGCCAATCCGATTCTTAAACTCTTATTCCATGATCCAGATAATGTATCTGCTTATATGCTGATGTTTGGAGCCTTATCAATTCCTTTTTTCTGTATATCGACTCTTACCAATGGACTCTTACAGGGAATAAATAAGATGAGCGAACCGGTTAAAAATGCACTTTTAGCCTTGGTTTTGTATGCTGTATTTTTGATATTTACGTTGGAAGTATTGCATCTGAATATATATGGTGTGTTAATATCTCTTGTTTTCTATGGTTTTATGATGTGTATCCTAAACAGGAGGGCATTAAACAAATATAGCAAGATCAAGCAGGATATTTTTAAGACATATGTTCTTCCACTTATTGCTTCAATAATTATGGGAATATTTGTATATCTTGGATATCAGCTTATGAACATTGCAACTCACTCTAATGCAATAAGCACTTTATTTGCAATACTTGTTGGTATTTTCACTTATTTTATTTCAATTGTTAAGATTCATGGAATAACTGAAAATGAAATGAGACGTTTTCCTAAGGGAGAAATGCTAGTAAAATTTGCAAATAAACTTCATCTTCTATAAAAGAAACGGGTGATTTTATTATGATATATGATATTTGTATAGTTGGAGCAGGAGCCTCAGGCCTCTTTGCTGCACAATATCTTGCCAATCGTGGAATGTCCGTTGTTCTTGTAGAGGGAAATGATGCATTTGGCAAGAAATTAAGGTTGACCGGTAATGGAAGATGTAATTTAACAAATGAAAAAATGGAATCATCATGCTTTTATTGCAAGGATGATTCCTTTATTAGTTCTATTATAAGCACTGTTCCAAATGAAAGACTTTTTGATGAATTTAAAAATATTCTTTTGGATACGGTTAATCTAGATGGATACTATTATCCTGCCGATGTTTCATCGCAAAGTGTCATAAATGCATTATCAATTCCAATTTTAAAATCAGACATAAAAATTATCAACAAGACAAAAGTTCGTGAAGTACAAAAGAATGATGGTATATTTACAATTCTAGGGGATAAAAACATTAAGGCATCTGAGAGACCAGTTATCTGCTTATCCAGAAAACTTATTTTGTCATGTGGAGGTGCATCATATCCCAAAACAGGAAGTGATGGAAGCGGCATTAAGATCTTGGAAAAACTTGGTCTTAAGGTCACTAGACCTCTTCCCGCACTAGTTCCACTTATATGCAATAATAGAAATATATCGATGTTAAAGGGACTTAGACATATTGGCCGGATAACACTTTTGAATGATAAAAACAATACAATTACAGAGACTGGTGAGATTCAATATACGGAAGATGGCTTATCAGGAATAGCTATATTTCAGATAAGCAGAATAATCGTAAGGAAGATTGATAGAGGTGAAAAAGCAGAGCTTTTTATAGACCACATTCCAAATATGGATTATGATGAACTGGCAGATAATCTTAAGCGAAGATTTTCTTGCAAAAATTTTTCACTATCAGTACAAGAAGCACTTAATAGTTTAATACCGGGCAGATTAATAAATTATGTATTAGCGGAGTTGTCGATTTCATCAGATACTGAGGCTAATAAAATTGATAGCAATTTGCTTATTCGAATTTCTGATAAATTAAAAAATGATAGATTTGAAATTGCTGAATCCAAAAAATTAGATAAAGCACAGACAATATCAGGTGGAATAGATGTTTCTGAACTTGAATTTGAAACAATGGAAGTAAAGAAAATAAGTGGTTTATATACCACTGGGGAAATGATTGATTGCGATGGGATATGCGGAGGATATAATCTTTATTTTGCATTTTCCACATCGCTTATGGCTTGTGAGGGAATAATAAAAAAATATGCTACAGATAAATCAAATTAAAATGGATGCCTCAGAGAACAGTGATAAAAATTTACGGTCAAGGGCTATTAAGATTTTAAATTTAAAAGAGTCTTATATTGACGAGTTTAAAATACTTAGGAAATCGTATGATGCCAGAAAAAAACCTGATATTAAGATCATATATTCTGTTGCTATATCATTAAAGGATAAAAAAAAGGAAGAAAAGCTCTTAAAAAGAACAGGAAAGCATAAAATATCAGAGTATATTTCAGCTTCATATATAATCAACGGAGATGTATATCACCCATCTAAAAGACCAATAATTATCGGAGCCGGCCCTGCCGGTTTATTTGCGGCCCTTCTTCTTTCTGAAAAAGGATTTTCACCACTTATAATAGAAAGAGGGAAAAAAGTAGAAGAACGTTCAAAAGATATTGATAGATTTTGGAATGAAAATATCCTTGATACAGAATCTAATGTTTCATTTGGTGAAGGTGGAGCCGGAACATTTTCGGATGGTAAGCTTAATACTCAAATCAACGATAAATCAGGACGAAATGATTATGTATTGAAGCATTTTGTAGAATGTGGAGCTCCTGTCAGCATTTTGTATGATGCCAAACCACATGTTGGAACAGACATTTTAAAAAATGTAATTATAAATATCAGAAAAAAAATAGAAGATAATGGCGGAGAATTTTTATTCAATTCTTGCGTTACAGATTTTGTTATAGAAGATAATAAATTGACAAGTTTAATCATCAATGGTTCAAGAACTATTGATTGTCAGGATGTTATTTTATCAATAGGGCACAGTGCAAGAGATACGATTCATACTTTATATAAGCACAGCATCCCCATGACAGCCAAGAACTTTGCTGTTGGATTCAGAGTTGAACATACAAGAAAATTTATTGATTATTCACAGTACGGAGTCGAAAAAGATTTTCTTCCAGCAGCTTCATACAAGCTAACAGATAATCTATCTAATAATAGAGGGGTATATTCTTTTTGTATGTGTCCTGGTGGATATGTTGTCAATTCATCAAGTGAAAATAATGCTATGGTTGTAAATGGAATGAGTTATAGTGGAAGAAATGGAGATAACTCAAATAGTGCGATAGTTGTTTCTGTTGGTGAAAAGGAATTTAATATAAATGATCCAATGTCAGCATTGAGATATCAGCTTGATATAGAGAAAAAAACATTTGAAATCGGTGCAGGCACGATACCACAGCAGCTCTATTCTGATTTTAAAAATGATACCGTTTCATACAGTTATGGCTCATATTCTTCTTGTACTAAGGGGGGAACATCCTTCCAAAATCTACGACATATTTTTTCGGAGGAGATCAATAATTCCTTTATAGAAGGGATGCAATCTTTTGATAGAAAAATACCTGGATTTGCATCTGGTGATACAATACTTTCAGGTATTGAGAGCAGAACTTCATCTCCAGTAAGAATAACAAGAAATGAAAATGGAACTTCTTCCGTCAGTGGATTATTTCCATGTGGAGAAGGCGCTGGATATGCAGGTGGGATAATGTCTGCAGCAATGGATGGTCTTAAAATAGCAGAGAAAGTGATAAATTTTACAAGATGAATGAGACAGTATACGGAATAAGCGATATTTCAGTATATACACCGATGATGCAACACTATCTAAGTGTTAAAACCGAATACAGAGATTGTATTTTATTTTATCGACTTGGGGATTTTTATGAAATGTTTTTTGATGATGCCAAGGTCGTATCAAAAGAATTAGAGCTTACGCTTACAGGAAAAAGCTGTGGCACAGAGGAACGCGCCCCTATGTGCGGAATACCTTTTCATGCAGCTGATACATATATAAACAGGCTGGTTAAAAGAGGCTACAAGGTGGCGATATGTGAGCAGCTAGAAGATCCCAAAACTGCAACCGGAATTGTGAAAAGAGGAGTTATCAGAGTAGTAACACCTGGAACCAATTTGGATAATTATTCACTTGACGAATCAATGAATAATTATTTGATGAGTGTTTGCGTTGTAGAGGATGTTTTCGGCATATCACTTTGTGACATTTCCACAGGTGAATTAATGCTTACTGAAGTCAAGGGAATAAGCGGATTCTATGACCAGTATAACAAGTCACAGCCATCAGAGATTATTTGTAACGATGCATTTGTGCTCTCAGGAGTCGATGTAGACGTAATAAAGAATAAGGATAATACAGCAGTATCTGTTCTTAATTCAGGTTATTTTGATGATTCTGAAGCGCTAAGACTTATTAGTGATAAATTTCCTAATGAGGTCATTAGTGGTACGGATATCAATGAGTTTCCGACAGGAATATTATCATGTGGAGCGATTCTAAAGTATTTATTTGAAACACAAAAAAATGACCTAATAAACATTTCTTCTATTAAAATAGTTCATGACAGTACGTTCATGGAACTAGACAGTGCTACCAGAAGAAATCTTGAATTAACAGAGACACTTCGAGATAAGGAAAAACGCGGTTCTCTTTTATGGGTACTTGATCATACAAAAACAGCAATGGGTGCAAGATTCCTTAGGCAGATGATAGAGGAACCACTTAAATCCAAACAAGAAATCGAAAAAAGATTAGACTGTGTCGATGAATTTTTAAAGCATGTTGTTGATAGAGAAGAATTACGAGAATATCTGAATCCAGTTTATGATTTGGAGAGATTGGTAACAAGAGTTTCTTATAAAACAGCAAATCCCAGAGATCTTGTGTCTCTTCGTGGTTCGCTAAATTCTCTGCCACCGATCAAACAGGTGCTTTCTGGATTTGACTCAAAATTAATAAATGAGATCAATAATGATATTGATTCACTTAGTGACATCTGCAGCATTCTTATAAATTCAATTAATGATGAACCACCTGTATCCGTCCACGATGGCAATATAATCAAAACTGGATTTGACGCTACGGTTGATGAACTTAGATTGGCTCAGACAAATGGCAAAACATGGATTGCAGAACTAGAATCAGGTGAAAAAGAAAAAACAGGGATCAAAAATTTAAGGGTAAGGTATAACAAGGTATTTGGTTATTATATTGAAATAACCAATTCAAATCTTGACCAAGTACCTGATAGATATATCCGAAAACAAACGCTTACAAATGCTGAGAGATTTTTTACACCAGAATTAAAGGAAATGGAAAATAAAATCCTTGGAGCGGAAGATAGGCTGTATTCGCTTGAGAATTCTATATATAATCAGATTTTGGATAAGATCACAGAAAATGTTCAGCGAATACAGAAAACGGCTCGCTCCATTGCTAAAATTGATGCTCTTATTTCTCTTTCAGTTGCTGCAGAAAGAGGTAGTTTCAAAAGACCCAAAATTAATGAGAGAGGTAAACTGGTTATAAAAAAAGGACGTCATCCTGTTGTCGAGAAAATGATGAAGGATTCTCTTTTTGTAGATAATGATACAGAACTTGATACCAAGGATAATCGTGTTGCCATTATAACCGGACCTAATATGGCAGGAAAATCTACATATATGAGACAGGTCGCTCTCATTACACTTATGGCTCAGATTGGGTCATTTGTGCCTGCTGAAAGTGCAGATATAAGTATCGTAGACCGAATATTTACAAGAGTTGGAGCATCAGATGATCTGTCAAGTGGACAGAGTACATTTATGGTTGAGATGAATGAAGTGGCCAATATTCTCAAGAATGCAACTAAGAATTCTCTTTTGATACTCGATGAAATAGGCAGAGGAACCAGTACTTTTGATGGTCTTTCAATAGCCTGGGCCGTTGTAGAATATGTCAGTGACCCTAAAATAATCGGAGCCAAGACGCTATTTGCCACACATTATCATGAACTGACAGAACTTGAAGGCAAATTATCAGGAGTTCATAATTACTGCAGTGCAGTAAAAGAAAATCCAGACGGGATTGTGTTTCTTAGAAAGATTGTTCGAGGCGGGGCAGATAGAAGTTATGGTATAGAGGTGGCTAAGATTGCCGGTCTTCCTAAAGAAGTTATCGACAGAGCTGAAGATCTGCTTCAAGAGATACTTAAAAATGATCTTTCCACTGTAACCCAGTCAATTGAAGCTGTTGGTGATGTGATGAAAGCCAGCGAAAAGAAAAAAGCAGCCCAGAGCAATAATGATGATTCCAACCAGCTTTCCTTTCTTGGAGCCCTAAGTGATAATGATATTATTGATGAAATTATACACATGGATCTGAGCGCCATGACTCCAATTGAAGCCATGAATGAACTAGATTCCATTCAAAAGAAGGTTAAAAATAGATGGTAGAACATGAAATAAAACTTCTTGATGAAGAAACGATAGGCAAGATATCGGCCGGAGAGGTAATTGAGCAACCGGCTTCAATAGTAAAGGAACTTATTGAAAATTCAATAGATTCCGGAGCTTCAAGCATATCTGTTGAAATAAAAGAAGGTGGAATTTCATATATTCGTGTCACTGATGATGGATGCGGAATAAGTAGAAAGCAGATAAGAAATGCCTTTTTGAGACACTCTACCAGTAAAATCCAAAATGCAGATGACCTGTATTATGTTCATACACTTGGATTCAGAGGTGAAGCACTTGCTAGCATTGCAGCTGTATCTAAGGTTCGACTTTTGACAAAGTCTATTAATGATCCACTTGGAACAACCGTATATATTGAAGGTGGACAGGAAATCGAATTTGAAGATTGTGGTACGCCTGATGGTACCACATTTATTATTACTGATATTTTTTATAATACGCCTGTCAGGAAGAAATTTCTTTTAACTTCTACTTCAGAGGGAAACCAAATTCAAAATCTGGTTGAACATATTGCTTTTTCACACCCGGATATTTCATTTAGATTTATATCAAATGGAAGTGAAAAGATACTTACCCCGGGAAATGGAAGTCTTAAGGATACAGTTTATAAAATACTTGGAAATGAAATCGTGAAAAATATTTTACCAATAAAAGCCGGCAATGAAAACGTTAAGATATCCGGATATATAGGTAAGTCTGTAATAAATCGAGGAAACAGAAAATACGAAACATTTTTTGTGAATAAAAGATACATACATGATAAGGCACTTTCAAAAGCTGTAGAGGAAGGTTATGAAGGTTTTCTGATGCAGCATCAGTATCCATTTTTTATTTTATTTCTTGATTTTCCGGATGGTGCTGTAGATGTTAATTTTCACCCCAAAAAAGAAGAAGTCAGATTTGAAAGAAAAAATGACATCTGTGATGAATTAGTAAAATCTGTTCATGATAGATTAACACTTCGAGAAGACATTGATGTAGTTCCAATCAATGATATTGTTAAAGCAAATACAACTAAAGATATTGATATACTTGAAGAAAATAATGATTATGTAGTTGACTTTTCAGAATCTGAGAAGTCTTATGTTGCAGAAACTAATGTAAGCGTATATAATTCCAGTGTTAAAAAACCTGCATTTCAGGGATTTGAGCCTTTTGAAGACAAGAAAACAGATGATACGGTTTTAATACCTGAATTACGTGATGATATTCCTGTTAAATATGAGCAAAGAAGTTTTTTGACAGATGAAAGCAGACCATTTTTTAATATAATAGGACAGGTCTTTGACACGTACTGGATAATCGAGTATAAGGGCAAGATGTTTATAATTGATCAGCATGCTGCGCATGAAAAGGTCAATTATGAGAGATTGGTAAAGAAAGTTCATAATCAATCTGTTGTCTCACAAATACTTAGCCCACCAATTATCATTTCGCTTAACGAAGAAGAACAGACGAATCTTAATCAACATTTTGAGGACTTTGAAGCATTAGGATTCAAACTTTCACCTTTTGGAGGAAACGATTTTGCACTTTCTGAAGTTCCCTATGAAATGGAATCTGTTGATAAAAAACAACTTTTCTTAGATATAATTGAAGAGGCCGGAAAGTGGAAGAAACTTTCGGATACAAGACTTGTAAGGGATAGACTTGCAACGATGGCGTGTAAAGCTTCTATTAAGGGCAATCAAAGTGTGTCTAGAGGAGAAATTGAAGAATTGATATCAGAATTATTAACGTTGGATAATCCATATCATTGCCCTCATGGAAGACCAACTATGATTTCTTTTGATAGAAATGATCTGGATAAAATGTTTAAGAGGATCGTATAATGGCAAACAAGCCAAAATTAATTATAATAGCTGGACCCACAGCTGTTGGAAAAACAGATATATCTGTAAAAGTTGCAAAAAAACTCGGCGGAGAAATTATCTCCGCCGATTCCATGCAGGTATACAGAGATATGAATATCGGGACAGCAAAAGCGACAAATGAAGAAATGCAGGGAATACAGCATCATTTGATTGATGTTTTGGATCCTTCTGATAATTTTAACGTTTCTATTTTTAAAAATCTTTCAGATACTGCAATCATGGATGTGTTATGCAGAAACAAAGTGCCTATAATGGTTGGCGGTACAGGTTTTTACATTCAGGCAGTATTATATAATATAGATTTTTCTGAAGGTGAAACCGATGAGGCTTATTCAGAAAGTTTATATAAACTGATAGCTGAAGAAGGTGAAAATGCAGAAGAAAGATTGTATGAAAAACTAAAAAAAATAGATCCAGCCTCATCAGAGATCATACATAAAAACAATAGTAAAAGAGTTATAAGAGCTTTGGAATACTATCACTGCACCGGAAAACCTATATCAGAAAAAAATGATGAAGAAAAAAACAAAGAAGAAATCTTTGATTCTTATTTTTTTGTCATCACCGATGATAGGCAGACTCTTTACGATAGAATAGACAACCGTGTGGATAAAATGATAGAAGATGGTCTATTAAATGAAGTTTTGAATTTATATAAAAGAGGTATTAGTCAAGAATCAACCGCAATGCATGGTATTGGTTATAGTCAGCTTCTTCCTGTTGTAAAGGGAGAAGATACATTAGAACATGCAGTTGAAATAATTAAAAGAGATTCAAGAAGATATGCCAAGAGACAGCTGACATGGTTTAAAAGAGAGAAAAAAGTGATCTGGATCGATCGTCAGGATTTTAAGGACAACGAAGAGATTGCAGATTATATAAGTAAAAAATATTTGGAGGAATAGGTTTTGGAAATTTACAATGATTTTGGTATTCAAAAAGAAGTTTATGATTTTGGGGAAAAAATATTAACTGATCTTGAAGCACGATTCAGGGTAATAGATAAAAATGCAGAATACAATCAGCTAAAGGTGATTCGAGCAATGCAAGATGCGAATGTTGATGCAGAATGTTTTAATGCATCCAGTGGATATGGATATGATGATATCGGAAGAGAAAAACTTGAAAAGGTTTATTCTAATACATTTAAAACAGAAGATGCTCTGGTACGTCCCCAGATCACTTGTGGAACTCATGCCTTAGCACTGGCCATGATGTCAAATCTAAGACCTGGTGATGAACTCTTGTCACCGGTAGGGAGACCATACGACACTCTAGAAGAAGTAATAGGGATAAGAGATTCAAGAGGCTCGTTAATGGAATATGGCATATCTTACAGAGAGGTCGATCTACTTCCAGACTTTTCTTTTGATTATGAAGGAATAAAAAAAGCAATCAATAAAAATACAAAGCTTGTAACTATACAGCGTTCAAAAGGTTATGCATCGAGACCTACCTTTTCTGTAAAACAGATAGGTGAGCTTATATCATTTATAAAAAGTATAAAGCCGAAAGTTACGATAATGATCGATAATTGTTATGGGGAATTTGTTGAAACAATCGAACCATCAGAAGTTGGTGCAGATATGATTGTTGGTTCTCTGATAAAAAATCCTGGTGGTGGACCGGCTCCTATCGGCGGATATATAGCGGGAACAAAAGAATGTGTAGAAAATGCTTCATATAGACTAACGAGTCCGGGTCTCGGAAAAGAAGTAGGAGCATCGCTTGGGATTCTTAGATCCTTTTATCAGGGTTTTTTTATGGCACCAACAGTAACAGCTTCAGCATTAAAAGGAGCAATTTTTGCAGCTAATATATATGAAAGACTTGGATTTAAGTGTATTCCAAATGCAACGGAATCAAGACATGATATTAT
>Ga0116175_1000560_pt1 | contig 25797 bp, 25 predicted proteins | sample AD_UKC125_MetaG_FD_89802 | JGI IMG/M metagenome (GOLD analysis project Ga0116175, IMG submission 89802) | Active sludge microbial communities of municipal wastewater-treating anaerobic digesters from USA - AD_UKC125_MetaG | ecosystem: Engineered > Bioreactor > Anaerobic > Digestate | place: USA... | reverse complement strand
GACAACAACAAGTCGCCACCGAGCACGTTGGACAGCATCGGGACGGTCATGTTGCCGCCGGGGGGGATGCCGGCGCGGCCCTTCTCGATGAGCAGCATGCCGCCGTAGCCGAGCACCGGCATGAAGATGAGGAAGCCGGCGAAGATCCAGATCGCCGTGACCGCGGAGGTGCGGGCGGCGTTGGAGTCGCGCACGGTGAGGAAGCGGATCATCACGTGCGGCAGGCCGAGCACACCGAGGGTGACCCCGAGGATGAGCGAGAACTGGTCCCACTGCTTGAGCGCGCCGCCCCGGAAGGGCTCGAGCGCCTCCGGCCCCATCGGCTTGCCGGCAGCCTTCGCGGCAGCGTTGGACGCATTGGTCGCGGCCTCGGCCTTCTGGAACAGCGTCAACGGATTCCAGCCGAACTTGGCCAGCACCATGACGACGAGCACGACACCACAGAAGAGCAGGATGGCGGTCTTGACGATCTGGATGTAGGTCGTCGCGAGCATGCCACCGAAGAGCGTGTAGATCGTCGTGAGGACGCCGATGATGAGGGCGGCGACCCAGTACTCGATGCCGAAGAGCAGCTTGATGAGCAACGCGGCGCCGACGAACTGGGCGACGATGTAGATCAGCGACAGCACAATCGAGGAGGTCGCGATCGCACCGCGGACGTTGAGCCCGCCGAACCGGGTGGCCAAGACGTCACCGAGGGTGAACTGGCCCAGGTTTCGCAGCGGCTCGGCGACCAGGAGCATGGCGAGCACATAGGCGATCGGGATGTAGACCGCGTAGTAGAAGCCGTTGAAGCCACCGAGCGCGATAGCGCCAGTGGTGCCCAGGAAGGTCGCCGCGGAGATGAAGTCACCGGCAATGGCGACGCCGTTCTGGCGACCCGAGATGTGGCCGGAGGCGACCAGGTGGCTGGAGACCGACTTGTTGCGCTTGCCGGCCCAATAGGTGATGCCAAGGGTGACGCCGACGAGGAGCAGGAAGATGACTGCTGCGGTGGGGCTGATGTTCACTGGTCGGCTCCCGTTCCGCTCGGCTTGTACTTGGCCTCAATGGCAGCCATCTGGCGGCGGTAGTAGGTGGTCACCGCGACGACGAGGAAGAACAGCGCGAACGCATAGAGGTAGGCCCACGACAGACCGGAGACGACCGCGCCGTCCATCCAGCTGGTGAAGTTGGTGACGATCTGCTGGAACCAGAACGCGACCACGACGAGGATGACGAGCGGGGTCACAACCTTCTTCCGGGCCGATTCGAGGGCCCGGTACTGCTCGGCGTTGAACTCGCCGGGCGGGGTGGAGGGCGGCATCTGCCGGTCCTTTCTGGGGGGTGGTGGCTCGGCCGGAAGGCTGGCCCGAGCCGTCGGGCGACGAGAGGTGAGCACAGTGAGTGCCGCATCGGTGATCCAGGGGGTGGCCACCGCTGGCGGATCTCACATGTCCATGCCTCCGTTGACTGACCAGCACTGGCCGGTGATGAACGCCGAGGCGTCCGCAGCCAGGAAATGCACCACCCGCGCGACCTCCGCCGGGTCGCCGAAGCGGTGCATCGGGATGTCCTCGTAGAGGGCGTCCCGAATCTTGTCGGGGATGGCGTTGACCATCTCGGTGGCGATCACACCCGGGCTCACGACGTTGACCGTGAGGCCGGGGTGGACGTCGAGCTTGCCCGCTCGACGCAGCAGGAACGCGGTCTCCAAGGCCAGGCTCTTGGTCATGCCCAGCAGCCCGGACTTGGAGGCCGCGTAGTTGGTCTGTCCGATGTTGCCGGTGTCACCGATGATCGAACTGACGTTGATGACCCTCCCGGAGCCCCGCTCGATCATGTGCTTGAGCGCGGCCTGCGAGGTGTAGAACGCCCCCGACAGGTTGACCGAGATGACCTTGTCCCAGGCGTCGTCGGTCATCTTCAGGACCGTCGCATCGCTGGTGATGCCCGCGTTGTTGACCAGGATGTCGAGCCGGCCGTGCTCCTGGATGACCTCGGCGACGATCCGCCGGGCATCGTCGCCGACGCCGACATTGCCCTGGTGGACGCTCACCGCCTGTCCCGGGAAGCGCTCCCGGAACTCGGCGAGGAAGGCCTGCGCCCGCTCAGTGTTGCCGCTGAAGCCGGCCGCGACGCTCGCCCCTTGCGAGGCCAGACTCACGCAGATGGCCTCACCGATCCCGCGGATGCCACCGGTGACCAAGGCCACCCGGCCCGCAAGCTTGTCGCCCACGCGGCCGACGCTCTGCTGCACATCGGTCATCTCGCTCCAGCCTCTCTGTCGGATCGGACTCATGTCACACGGCATACGGCATACCCATATCCGCGGCGGGCACGGCATACCGGCGGGTATGCCGTGGCGCTCGGTGTCCGGGAGGAGCGGCCCTCCCGGACACCGGGCCCGGCGTGGATCAGGCGTTGCGCTCGTCGATGATCCGCTTGGCCTTACCCTGCGAGCGCTCGATGCCGTTCGGGGGCAGGACGTGCACGCCGACGGATACGCCGATGACGTCCTTGATCCGGCCGACGACCTGCTTGGCCAGCACCTCGCGGTCGGCCTCGCCGGCAGCCTGCGAGCGCGCCTCGACGTAGACGTCCATAGCGTCCATCCGACCCTTCTTCTTCAGGTGCAGCTGGAAGAAGGCGGTGAGGCCGGGGATGGCCAGGAGGATCTCTTCGATCTGGCTCGGGAAGAGGTTGACCCCGCGCAGGATGATCATGTCGTCGCTGCGGCCGGTGATCTTCTCGATCCGCCGCATCGAGCGGGCCGTGCCCGGCAGCAGCCGGGTGAGGTCGCGGGTGCGGTAGCGGATGATCGGGAAGGCTTCCTTGGTGAGCGAGGTGAAGACGAGCTCACCCTGCTCGCCGTCGGGCAGAACCTCTCCGGTCTCCGGGTCGATGATCTCCGGGTAGAAGTGGTCCTCCCAGACGTGCAGGCCGTCCTTGGTCTCGACGGTCTCGCAGGCGACACCGGGGCCGACCACCTCGGACAGGCCGTAGATGTCGACGGCGTGCATGTCCAGGCGCCGCTCCATCTCCTCGCGCATGTCGTTGGTCCACGGCTCGGCACCGAAGACGCCGACCTTGAGGCTGGTGGCCGCGGGGTCGATGCCGTGGCGGTCCATCTCGTCGAGGATCGAGAGCATGTAGGACGGGGTGACGACGATGACGTCGGGCTTGAAGTCGTTGATGAGCTGGACCTGCTTCTCGGTCTGCCCACCGGACATCGGCACGACGGCACAGCCGAGCCGCTCGGCGCCCTGGTGCAGGCCCAGGCCACCGGTGAACAGGCCATAGCCGTAGGCGTTGTGGACGATCATGCCCGGCTTGACACCGGCGGCCCGCAACGACCGGGCGACCATGTCGGTCCACATGTCCAGGTCATTGCGGGTGTAGCCCACGACGATCGGCTTGCCGGTCGTGCCCGAGGACCCGTGGATGCGGCGCACCTGGTTCATCGGGACTGCGAACATCCCGAAGGGGTAGGTGTCGCGCAGGTCGTTCTTCACCGTGAACGGGAAGCGGGCCAGGTCGGCCAGGGTCTTGAGGTCGGTCGGGTGGACGCCGGCCTTGTCGAACTTCTCCTGGTAGAGCGGGACATTCTGGTAGACGTGGCCAAGCGTCCACTTCATGCGCTCGAGCTGCAGCTCGGCGATCTCCTTGCGAGAGGCCCGCTCGATCGGCTCGAGGTCTTCGGGCTTCGGGGTGAGGTCGAGCATCGGGTAGATCCTTCCTAAAGGGTCGTTGCGGAGTGATGGATCAGGACGAGTGCAGCGAACTTGTCTGGCAGGTGCGGGTCTGGCAGGTGATGCGGGTGAAGCAGGCGGATCAGGTGCGTTCGATGAGGACGGCGACGCCTTGGCCGACACCGACACACATCGTCGCGATGGCCCGCTTGGCCTGGCGATTCTGCAGTTCGATGGCGGAGGTGAGCACGAGCCGGGCGCCACTGGCGCCGAGCGGGTGCCCGAGGGCGATGGCCCCACCGTTGGGGTTGACGAACTCGGCGTCGTCCGGGAGGCCGAGGTCGCGCAGCACGGCCAGCGCCTGGGCGGCGAACGCCTCGTTGAGCTCGACGATGTCGAGATCGGCGATCGTCAACTCGTGTCGCGCGAGGACCTTGCGCACGGCCGGGATCGGCCCGATGCCCATGATCCGGGGCTCGACACCGGCGGCAGCCGAACCGATGATGCGGGCCATCGGCTCCAGCCCGTACTTCGCGACCGCGCGCTCTGAGGCGAGCACGACGACGGCTCCACCGTCGTTGACACCCGAGGAGTTGCCCGCGGTGACGCTGCCGCCCTGGCGGAACGGCGTCGGGAGCTTGGCCAACGCTTCGATCGTCGTGGCTCGGGGGTGCTCGTCGGTGTCGATGACGATCGGGTCGCCCTTGCGCTGCGGGATGGTCACCGGGGTGATCTCCTGGGCGAACCGGCCCGAGGCGATGGCGGCAGCGGCGCGCTGCTGCGAGCGCACGGCGAAGGCGTCCTGGTCGGCCCGCGAGACGTTGAAGTCGGCGGCGACATTTTCGGCCGTTTCGGGCATCGAGTCGATGCCGAACTGCGCCTTCATCTTCGGGTTGACGAAGCGCCAGCCGATCGTCGTGTCGTAGACGGCGCTGGAGCGGCTGTAGGCCGACTCGGCCTTGGGCATGACGAACGGCGCGCGGCTCATGCTCTCGACGCCACCGGCGATGATGAGGTCGGCCTCACCTGCCTTGATAGCCCGTGCTCCGTAGGCGATGGCGTCGGCACCCGAGGCGCACAGCCGGTTCATCGTCGTGCCGGGCACGTCCTGGGGCAGGCCGGCGAGCAGCGCGGCCATCCGGGCCACGTTGCGGTTGTCCTCGCCCGCCTGGTTGGCGTTGCCGAGGATCACGTCGTCGACCGCGGCCCAGTCGACCGAGGGCAGCCGGGCGGCCAGCGTCGAGATCAGGTGGGCGGCCAGGTCGTCCGGGCGCACGGGCGCCAGGACACCGGCATACCGGCCGATCGGGCTACGGGTTCCGGTGATCAGGAATGCTTCGCTCATCGTCAGTCTTCGTTTCGTGTCGTTCTCGTCGGTGCGTGGTCGAGCAGGAGCGCTGCCGTCCCGGAACTACCAGCCGGTATGCCGCGCGAGTGCAGGATCGTGCGCAGGCGCGTTGCCTGAGTGCACGCGTCCGACGACGGGATTTCCTTGGGGTGGAGAAAGTACGGGCGACCAGCGTCCGCGGCGCCAGTATTACTGACCGAACGTTCGCTGTCTATAGGTGTCCGGTATGCCGTGTTGCACGGCATACCCGTGGTGCCGGCGCGAGCGCTCGCGGATCCCGTCATGCCTGACCCTGCGGCGCCCCGCCGAAGCTGGCCCGGCGCTTGGCCCGCGCCGCGTCCACGCCTTCCTTCGCGTCGGGCCCGGTGAAGGCGAGGAACTCCAGGGCCAGCGAGGTGTCGAAGGTCGGACCGGCCAGTCGCAGCCAATTGTTGAGGGAGTACTTCGTCCACTGCAGGGCGGTGCGCGACCCGGCCTTGAGTCGACGCGCGATCTCGAGCGCCTTGGCATAGGTCTGACCGTCGTCGACGACCAGCGAGACCAGCCCGATCCGCTCGGCCTCCTCGCCCGACATGGGCTCGCAGAGCATGAGGTAGTACTTGGATTTGGCCAGGCCGCACAGCAGCGGCCAGACGATCGCGGCATGGTCGCCGGCGACGACGCCGATGCGGGTGTGGCCGTCGATGATCCGGGCGCTCCGCCCGGCGATCGAGATGTCGGCGAGCAATCCGACGACCAGGCCGGCGCCGACTGCCGGGCCCTCCATCGCGGACACGACCGGCTTGGAACAGTTGATCGTGTTGTAGACCAGGTCGCGGGCCTCACGCCAGACCGTGGCCCGGTCCTCGAACCCGCCGATGATGTCGTCGATCATGTCGAAATCGCCGCCGGCGGAGAACGCGCCGCCCTCCCCGCGGACGATGACGACGTCGACTTCCGGGTCCTGGTCGATGGTCAGCCAGACGTCGGCCAGTTGCCGGTGCATCCGGCGATCGGCCGCGTTGAGCCGCCCGGGCTTGCTGAGGATGATCTCCAGCAGCCCCGCCTCGGTGCTGGTGAAGCTCAGCGCCGGAAAGCGCTCGGCATACCGGGCGACCGGTCCGTCCACACTGCCGGCACTCGCGACCACATTGCCGGCACTCGCGTTCACACTGCTGGCACTGGCGTCCACACTGACCTCCTGGCGACCTGGACGGTGCCGCGGCGCACCGCCCCCTGGGCCGAGCATAGGCCGAGCCACCCGGCATACGGGAAGGGTTTGCCGGCCCTCCGGACATATGCCGTGTGGCACATGGGAGGGGTATCCAAAGTCCCTATCCCCGGCCGGGTATGCCGTGTAACATCCCGAACGTTCAGTCACATAATCGGCTGCTGGGCTCTTCCACCCACGGAGAGTCACTGCGTGCCGCTCCGGGACTACCCGGGTCACCCCCTGGGCATCTAGTTTGGAGTCGGCGCAAGCGTGCAGTCGCGGGTGCCGGTGAGTTGTCTGGACGTGATCCCATCAACGCCGATGGCAGGAGGCACCATGACCAGGTTTGTGGCGCTCTACCGCATGCCCGCCGACGTCGAGGGCTTCGACCGTGACTACCGGCATACCCACCTTCCGTTGGTGGCCGCCACGCCTGGCCTGGTCCGTGTCGAAGTCTCCCGGGTGCGGCGCACCGTCCTGGGCGAGCCCGCGGTGCACCTCATGGCCGTCATGCATTTTGCTGACGGAGCGGCCTTCAAGGCCGCCATGGGATCACCGGAATGGGCCGCCGCTGGACGCAACCTCGCCGAGATCGGGGGCGTGGAGTTGGCCACGATGTTCGTCTTGGAGGAAGCCGAGGTCACCGATCTGTCCGGGACCTCAGCCTCGTCGCAGGACGTCATGACCGACTGAGACACCGACCCCTCTCCCGGCGCGGTGCCGGGCTATCTCCAGAAGGAGTCAATGTGAAGGCTGCGGTACTCGAATCGGCCCCGGGCGATCTCGTCCTCGTCGACGACGTCGAACACGACGCCGTCGGGCCCCGAGAGGTCCTCGTCCAGACCGGTGCGGCGGGTGTCTGCCACAGCGACCTGCACTACATGCAGGGCAAATACCGCACCCGGATGCCCACGGTCGTCGGCCACGAGGCGGCCGGCGTCGTGCTCGAGGTCGGCTCTGACGTCACCTACGTCAAGCCCGGAGACCACGTCGTCACCTGCCTGTCGGTGTTCTGCGGCACGTGCGAATACTGCACGTCGGGCCGGATGGTGCTCTGCGCCAAGCGCGGCACCCGACGTGGCCGCGGCGAACCGCAGCGGCTGCGCCGCGGCGGCGCCGACATCTCGCAGTTCCTCGACGTGTCGGCCTTCGCCGAGCGGATGCTCGTGCACGAGAACGCCGTCGCCAAGATCACCAAGGACCTCCCGCTCGACCGTGCCGCCCTGCTCGGCTGCGGAGTGACGACCGGCTTGGGTGCGGTCTTCCGCACCGCGGCGATCCGCCCGGGGTCGACGGTCGCGGTCATCGGCTGTGGCGGTGTCGGGCTCAACGTCATCCAGGGCGCGCTGCTGGCCGGGGCCGGGCGGATCATCGCCGTCGACCAGACCGAGGCAAAGCGCGAGCTGGCGCAGTCCTTCGGCGCCACCGATTTCGTCGACGGCAGCGCCGGCGATGCAGTCGCCCAGGTCACCGAGCTCACCGGTGGCGGGGTCGACTACAGCTTCGAGGCCATCGGCCTCAAGCCCACGACCGAGCAGTCCTTCGCGATGCTCCGGCCCGGTGGCGTAGCCACCGTCGTGGGAATGATCCCCCTCGGCACCAGCATCGAGCTGCCCGGGGTGGACTTCATGTACGAGAAGCGGATCCAGGGCTCGCTCATGGGCTCCAACCAGTTCCGCACGGACATGCCTCGGTATGCCGACCTGTACCTGCAGGGTCGGCTCAAGCTGGACGAGTTGGTCTCCGCCCGCATCTCCCTCGACGAGGTCAACTCGGCGTTCGAGGAGATGCAGCGGGGCTCGATCGCGCGCAGCGTCATCGTCTTCGACTGAAAAGGACTGCACACCCATGGCCAAGGTCGCGAAGATCCGTTACTCGACGATGGAGGACACCTTCCTCCGGATCAAGGATCTGAAGGTCCGCATCCGTCGTCGTCCCGAGCAGGGCACCCCGCTGTTGCTCATCAACGGACTCGGCGCGTGCCTGGAGGCCTGGGAGCCCTTGACCAAGCGGCTCCCGGGGCGGGACATCATCGCGGTGGACCACCCCGGGACCGGCTTGTCCAGCCCCCCCAACTACATCTTCTCGATGTACGAAAACGCCGAGTTCTACATGGCGGCCCTCGACGCCGTCGGCGTCGAGAAGGCCGACGTCCTCGGCTTCTCGTTCGGGGGCACCATCGCCCAGGAGATCGCCCACAGCTTCCCCGAGCGGGTCAGCTCGCTGATCCTCTGCGGCACCAACGCAGGCACCGGCAGCTTCCCGGCTGACCCGTTCACGATCATGGCTGCGGCCAACCCGCTGCGCTACATCGTGCCAACGATCCGCGAGATGATGGCCCCCTTCGTCTACCGGGGCCGGGTCGGCCGCAACCCACAACTGTTCGAGACCGAGCTGAAGGGCTGGTATGCCCACCGCACGACGATGCTCGGTGTCGGTGCGCAGATCGGCACGATGATGATGGGTTGGAGCTCGATGCCGTGGCTGGGCAGCCTCGACGTGCCGACCCTCGTGCTCGGCGCCGAGGAAGACCCGCTGGCGCCACCGGCCAACTCCGAGCTCATCGCCTCGATCGTCCCCGGTGCGGAGTTGCACGTCTACGACGAGGCCGGACACCTCTTCCTCTTCGACATGCCCGAGGAGCCGAGCAAGCACATCGCGGCCTTCCTCGACCGGGTGGCAGCCATGGAGACGCAGTGACCGATCCCGCGTCGCCGAGCGCCCCGCAGAACGCCCCACTGAGCGCCCCGCTGCCCACAGCCGAAGACGTCGACCCGGACGACATCCCCGTGGCCGACGGGGCTTTCGGGGGTGAGCTGCTCTCCGCTCTCGACCCGATGCTCCTGGCCTCGTCGTTGAGTCGGACGATCACCCCCGGCGGGTTGATGCGTGCCGTCACCAACCTCGCCCAAAAGGCACCCGGCCTACTGCAGGGGCTCGACGACCAGCCGCTGCCCCCCAAGGACTGGCGCTTCTCCGACTCGACGTGGACCGACAACCCGGTCTACAAGCGCTGGGCGCTGGCCTACCTGGCCTGGGAGAAGGAAATGATGGACCTGGTCGACAACGATCAGGTCGACTGGCGCACCCGCGAGCGCAGCCGTCTGGTCATGGGGGTGCTCACCTCGGCGATCGCTCCGACCAACTCGTTGCCGGGCAACCCCGCGGCGATCAAGGCCGCCTTCACCACGGGTGGCCGGTCGCTGTGGAACGGTGGCGCCAACTTCCTGCGCGACCTGGTCACCAACCGCGGGCTGCCCGCCCAGGTCGATGACCGGGCCTTCGTCGTGGGCCGCGATGTCGCCGCCAGCCCGGGGTGGGTGGTGCACCGCACCCCCATGTTCGAGCTCATCCAGTTCACGCCCGACACTCCCACCGTGGCGGCGACGCCGCTCATGCTGCTTCCCCCGGCGGTCAACAAGTACTACTTCTGGGATCTCGCTCCCGGTCGCAGCCTGGTGGAGTATGCCGTGTCGCGCGGCATCCAGGTCTTCACCATGGTGTGGCGCGACCCTCGGCCGGAGAACGGCACGTGGGGCATCGACAACTACCTCGCCTCGGCCGTCGAGGCACTCGATGTCGTCTGCGACATCACCGGCCAGCCGGCAGCCCACGTCTTCGGTGACTGCTCCGGCGGGATGTTCCTCGCGATGCTGCTCGGGTATCAAGCGGCGACCGGACGGCATACCGCTGCCACCGGCACCTTCGGGGTGACCGTCTTCGACTTCGGTGAGCCGGGCGGGATCGGGATCGCGGCCTCCGACGAGGGCCTGGCCGGCGTGAGCAAGCGCGCCGAGCGCGGCGAGGTCATCAGTGCCGACAGCATCTCGGACACCTTCGTGTGGATGCGGCCCAACGACCTGGTCTGGCGCTACCTCGTCGACGACTGGCTGTTGGGCAAGCAGCCGCCGGCCTTCGACATCATGTTCTGGAACGCCGACGGCCAGGGCCTGCCCTCTCAGCTGGCCGCCGAGCTCACCCAGATGAGCCTGGAGAACGCGCTCGTCAAGCCCGGCGGGATGACCATCCTCGGCGAGTCGATCACGCTCTCCGATGTCACCATCGACACCTACCAGATCGCCGGCATGTCCGACCACATCTCGCCCTGGAAGGGCTGCTATGCCGGGGCGCGCGCCTTGGCCGGGCAGAACACCTTCGTGCTCACCCCGACTGGTCACGTGCAGTCGATCATCTACCCGCCGGACAAGCCGCGGGCCTCGTTCTGGACCAACCCCCACGTCGGACCCAACCCGGACGAGTGGCACGCCGCCGCGACGCGCCATCAGGGCTCCTGGTGGGGGCACTGGGTCGACTGGATGCTCGCCCGCACCAGCGGGACTCGACCGGCGCCCCCTGCGGCCGGAAATGCCACCCACCCACCGATCGCGCCCGCCCCGGGCCGCTACGTCCTTGGAGAGTGACTTCCGTTGGATCGCATGAACCTCATCGACGCTTCCTTCCTCTATAGCGAGGACGGGCAGAGTCACAACGACGTCGGCGTCGTCCTCGTCTTCGACGGCCCCGCGCCGATCCGTGAGGACGTCATGCAGCTGATCGCCGACCGCATCGCCCTGGTCCCCCGGTTCCGGCAGAAGATCAAGCACGTCCCCTACGCCATGGCCCTGCCGGTGTGGATGGACGATGCCACCTTCACCATGCGCCGGCACGTCCACCACAACCCGGCACCGCCGGCGCCGGACCCGCTCGGCGCGGCGGTCAGCCAGATCATGTCGGTGCCGATGGATCTGACCATCCCGTTGTGGGAGACCCACCTCATCACCGGCCTGCCCGAGGACCAGTTCGCCCTCGTCATGCGGATGCACCACGCGATGGTCGATGGAGTCGACTCGATCGAGATCATCCGCTACCTGCTCAGCGACAAGCCTGAGGCCGAACCGCCGGTCCTGGACACCTGGCGGGCTCGTCCCGAGGTGCCCGATGCCACCCTCATCGCCTCGGCCTTCACCGACGCGGTCAAGGATGCGGTCAACCTCTGGACCCAGATCATGACCAAGGGCTACAAGGCCTTCCCCAAGATGCCCGAGACCCTCGACCTGAGCGCCTTCATGTCGACGTCGATCCCGCTCAACCCGATGGCCATCAACGGTCCGGTCCGCGCCGGCCGCGCCTACGCGATGACCGAGGTGCCGTTCACCCGGCTGCGGGCGATCCGCAAGCTGCTGGGCACGGGCACGATCAACGACGTCGTCCTCAGCGCATGTGCCTACGGCTACACCTCGGTCATCAACGAATACCTGCACGAACAGGTCGAGAACCGCTCGATCCGAGCCATGGTGCCGGTGTCCTTGCACTCCCCCGACCAGGCGGGAGTCACCGGGCACAACGAGATCGGCGCGATGGTCGTCGAGCTGCCGCTGGGGACCATGGACCCGCTGGTGCGTCACGAGCGGATCCGCAAGCAGATGGAGACGTTCAAGACGCTCAAGAACGCCATGCCGGCCGACACGATCAACCCCGGATCGAGCATGGCCAGCCCGATGACGCTCATGATGGCCAGCCGGATGGCCTCCTCGGCCCCGGTCTTCGTCAACACCGTCATCTCCAATGTCCCCGGTCCGCAGACCACGCTCTACCTCGACGGTCGACGGATGGTTCGGATGGGTGCCTGCATCTCGCTGTGGACCCCGCTGAAGATCGCCATCTCGGTCATGAGCTACGACGGGACCGTCACCGTGAGCGTTGTCACAGACGACGCAAGCTTCCCGAAGGTGCATGTCCTGCTCGATGCGATCCAAGCTGGACTCGACGACATCGAAGCGGCCGCTCGTGCGGCGGCCACCACGGGGGCGGTGCCCGGCAGCTAGCCCGGGGTATGCCGGCCGGCGACGGCCCGGCATACCGGAATTGGGCGCGACGCCAGCGCTGCTCCCCCACCCTGCCGCCTCGGCGGCGCGAGACCGACGATACGAGAATCGAGATACACGCCATGACACACACGGTGAGCAGCTACGTTGCCGGCGCCTGGGTGACGCCCTCCGAGGCGGGCACCCCCATCCTCGACGCCTCCACCGGCGCGGTCATCGCCACGGCGAGCTCCTCTGGTGTCGACTTCGCCGAGTTGGTGCGCCACGCCCGGGAGGTCGGTGGCCCGGCATTGCGGGCGATGACCTTCCAGCAGCGTGGCCTGGCGCTGAAGAACCTCGCCAAGTATCTCAAGAGCCGCACCGACGAGGTGTATGCCGACTACGGCGCCTCGGGGGCGACACTCCCCGACGCCCGCGTCGACGTCGAGGGCGGCATCGGGGTGCTGTTCGTCTACGCCGGCAAGGCTCTCAAGGAACTGCCCAACGACATCGTCCTGATCGAGGGCAGCCCCGAGGACATCGCCGAGAAGCACCAGGGCCAGGTGATGTACACCTCCCCCGACGGGATCGCGCTGTTCATCAACGCCTACAACTTCCCGGTGTGGGGAATGCTCGAGAAGCTGGCCACATGCATCATCGCGGGCGTGCCGGTCATCGTGAAGCCGGCCACCCCGACCGCCCAGTTGGCCGAGATCTCGTTCCGCCACATCGTCGAGTCCGGGATCCTGCCGGAGGGCTCGGTGCAGTTCATCGGCGGCAGTGTCGCCGAGGCTCTGGACCACCTCGGCGGGCAGGATCACATCCTGTTCACCGGCTCGGCGGGGACCGCCGCCAAGCTGCGCACCCTGCCGGCGATGGTCGAGCGCGGCGCCAAGTTCACCGCCGAGGCCGACTCGCTCAACGCGACGATCCTCGGCCCGGACGCGGGCGTCGACAGCGAGGAGTTCAGCGCCTTCGTCAAGGCGATCTTCCGCGAGATGACCTCCAAGAGCGGCCAGAAGTGCACGTGCATCCGCCGGGTCTTCGTGCCCCAGGGTTTGGTCGAGCCCACCGTCGAGGCGCTCAAGGCCCGGCTGGCCAAAGTCGTCGTCGGCGACCCCCGGATCGAGGGCACGACGATGGGGCCGCTGGTCAACGCCTCGCAGCGCGACGACGTGGCCGCCGCGGTGCGGCTGCTCATGAAGGGTGCCGATGTGGTCGTCGGCGGGCCCGACATCGTCCCGGCGATCGCCTCCGGTGACGCCGAGCGCGGTGGCTTCTTCCCGCCGACGGTCCTCGTGGCCAACGACACCCGCGCCAGCCAGTTGCACGAAGTCGAGGCCTTCGGGCCGGTCGTCACCGTGCTTCCCTATGCCGACGACGACGACCTCGTGTCGATGGTCGCCCTCGGCGAGGGTTCGCTGGTCGCGTCCGTCGCCAGCCACGACGCCGAGTGGGTGCGCTCGCTGCTCATCCGGATCGCTCCCTACCACGGCCGACTGCTCGTCCTCGACCGCGACAACGCGGCGACGGCACCGCCGCACGGCGCAGCCCTTCCGCAGCTCATCCACGGCGGGCCGGGTCGCGCCGGCGGCGGCGAGGAGCTGGGTGGGCTGCGCAGCGTCAAGCACATGATGCAGGCCACGAGCATCTCGGCTGCCCCGCAGATGATGGTCGGGATCACCCGGTCCTGGAATGCCCAGGCGCTGGCCAAGGCCAGCGAGCGGCACCCGTTCCGGATGTATCTCGAGGAGCTGCAGCTCGGCGACACGCTGTTCACCGACAGCCGCTTGATCACCCTGGAGGACATCGAGCACTTCGCTCACTTCACCGGCGACACCTTCTACGCCCACATGGACGAAGAGGCTGCCGCGGCAAGCCCGATCTTCAAGGGCCGCGTCGCCCACGGCTACTTCCTGCTGGCTGCAGCCGCCGGGCTCTTCGTCGACCCGGCACCGGGCCCTGTGCTGGCCAACTTCGGCCTGGAGAAGCTGCGCTTCACCCAGCCGGTCTACCCGGGCGAGTCGATCCGGGTGCGCCTGACGGCGAAGTCCAAGACGGTGCGCCCTGGCACCGGATGGGGCGAGGTCACCTGGGATGTCGCGATCTCCAATGACAAGGACGAGGTCGTCGCCACCTACGAGTTGCTCACCATCAACGCCAGCCGGCCGACCGCCTGACTCGCATCGGTCTGGCCGACCGCTCGTCGGCCAGACCGATCAGTCGTCGCCCAGACGCCCAACCGACCGATCGGTTGCTTGACATAGTGAACACGTGATCCATATACTTCCCAACGTATTCACCCCCGACGCCCGCAAGGAGCCGACCATGCAGACCTCCCAGGACATGCTCACCGCGATGCAGACCCAGGCTCTCGAAGCCATCCGCACCGGCCAGGCCACGACCCTCGAGGCCGTGAAGACCTGGACCGAGACGATGGCCAAGATGACCCCGGCTGCCGCCGCTCCGGCCGCTGCCGTGCCGGCCGAGTTCAAGGCCGCCTTCGGTGACCCGGCCGAGATCATCGACTCGGTCTACGAGTTCGCCGGCCAGCTGCTCGAGCTCAACAAGAAGTTCGTCCACGACCTGCTCGAGGCCTCCCAGGCCGCGCAGGCCAAGTGACCTCACGCGGCGGGGGGCCCAGGCTCCCCGCCGCGATCCATTCCCGCGAAGGACATCCCGATGACCGAGCCCAGTGTCGCCGCGTGGGAGTACCAGCGCGCCGCCATGGGTGCGTTCATTCGCTCCCAGCGGGAGTTGGCCAACATGTCGCTGCGGCAGATGTCGCAAGCGACCCAGGTTTCCAATGCCTACCTCAGCCAGATCGAACGCGGCATGCACGACCCGACGGTGCGGGTGCTGCTGCAGATCGGCCAGGCCCTGCATCTGTCGGTCGAGGACATCCTGCGCAAAGGCGTAGAGGCCGAGATCGACCCCGATGCCCCGCCCGGCGTTTCCGTGGAGACGGCCGTGCGCTCCGATCCCACCTTGAGCTCATCCGAGAAGGAAGCGCTCTTGGCGGTCTACCGCAGTTATCTCAAGAGCCACGAGAGCTGATCGTCCACCCTGGAGGAGACCCGCCGATGATTCTCACCTACGAGCACCTGCTCAAGAGCATGCAGGACCAGATGCTCACTGCCATGACCAACTGGCAGCAGGGGTCTCTCGAGGCCTATCACGCCTGGATCAAGGCGACCTCGCACATGATCCCGGAGATCAACTTCTACCACGAGATGCCGACCTTCATGCAGGACATGCTCGGCGACCCCGAGCGCGTGGTGGAGAACACCTTCGAGTTCGCGATCAAGATCATGGAGCTGCAGAAGGAGTTCGTGCAGGAGGTCTTCGACGCCTCCAACATGGCTCCCCTCACGCCGCTCGTGCCGCGCCGCGGCGTCGAGCCGCGCATTCCCGCGTCCCTGGACTGACCGGCATACCGGCTCGCCTCCGCGCGGGCCGCGCCTTCTCGGCAGGTATGCCGTGTGGTCCCCTCTCCCGAGCGCGCTGTGACGCGCCGCTGACCCGTTTCGCCGCCTACGTTTCGTGTTTCCGCATTCCGAAAGGACACCCCGATGAACACCGCATCCGACGCGATGGCCAAGGTTCAGGCCGACACCATCGAGGCCGTCAAGGCCTCCCAGGACAACATGATCAGCGCGGTCCGCGCCTGGAGCGAGGCGATGTCCTCCTTCACCCCGGCCGTGCCGGTGCCGGGCGCCGACGAGGCCGCCAAGCTCTTCGGCAACCCCACCGAGATGATGGACGCGTCCTTCGAGTTCGCCGCCCAGGTCCTGGAGCTCAACAAGAAGTTCGCCCACGACCTGCTCGCCGCCGCAACCCCTGCGGCCGAGTAGACCCCCAGCCACGTTCGGTCACCGCCACGGCGGGAGGAGTTTGAGGACATGAAGACCACTACGGATGTCTTGAGCCAGATCCGCGAACAGACCCTGGAGTACGTCCGCGCCGGCCACGAGGCTGCCGTCGAGGCGACCCGCTCGTTCTACCAGTCCCTCGGCCAGCTCGCGCCCGACCTCGGGCCGCTCAAGGCGTCATTGCCCAGCGGGATCCCCGGCGCCGGCGACGCACGCGACTACGTCGAGGCGCAGTTCGCCTTCGCCCGCAAGGTGCTGGAGATGGAGCGCGAGTTCAGCCGCAAGCTGATGGACGTCGCCACCCCCAAGCGCCCGGCACGCAAGCCGGCCCAGGTGACCAAGGCCGCCGTCGTGGCTCCCACGGCGTCGGCTCCTGCCGCCAGCGACTCGGCAAAGGATGACGCGGGCTCGCCGAAGCCGGTGGCCAAGCGGGCCACCAAGAAGGCGACTGCCGCCAAGGCAGCTCCGGCCAAGAAGGTCGCCGCCCGGCGCGCCGCTCCGGCGAAGAAGGCGGCACCCAAGGCTGCGGCGGCGACCGACGCTGCCGTCGAAGCTGGTGCGGCAGCCTCCGAGGCAGTTCCTGGGGTCGAGGCGCCCGTCGCTCCGGCCAAGAAGGCTGCCGCCAAGCGCGCCCCGCGCAAGCGGGCGACGGCGAGCCAGACGCTCCAGGCTGCGGCCGCCCCACGCGCCCGGCGGACCCGTAAGGCCACCTCGGCTGCAGCGGCGGTCGTCGAGGCCACGACCCCGGCTCAGGAGGCTCCGGCTGAAGCGGCGGCACCGGCCGCGCCGGCAGCCGAGAGCGCGGCTCCGGCGGACGCATGACCGACTCGCCGTCCCCGATCTCGGGGTGGGTTCCCCCGCTGGCCCTCGAGGCCAAGCTGCGCGAGCAGACCCTCGAGGCGCTCAAAGCCGGCAACACGGCATACGTAGAGGCGGTCCGGGGGTGGAACGACAAACTCGCGAGCCTGCGGGAGTTGCCGGCCTACGCCGGGCTGCCGCTCGCGGTGCGGGCCGGTCTCGGCGACCCAGCCGCCGTCATCGAGCACAACTTCGCGGTTGCTGCTGCGGCGCTCGAGCTGCAGCGCCACGCGGCGCAGGAGTGGCTCAAGGCGTGGGAGCGGGCGGCTGAGGCGGCTGCGCGACAGCATCGCGCCCAGCGCTGATCGAGCTACACACCCAGCACGGCCCGGTTCCCTCGCCACAGCGGCGGGTGAACCGGGCCGTCTGCATGGGCCCGACCTTGACCGAGGTTAGGGGAGCGTGTGCGGGACCAGTTCGCCGGCACTGTATGCCGCCCGCAACCGCTGCTTGTCGATCTTGCCGACGCCGGTCTTGGGGATCGCGTCGACGCGCACCCAATGCTCGGGAGCTTGCCATTTGGCCAGCGAACCGCGCACGTGCTCGCGAAGCTCCTCGTCGGTCACCTCGGCCCCCGGGCGAATGGCCACCACGGCGAGCGGACGCTCTTCCCACCGTGGGTCGGGTATCCCGATGACGGCCACATCGGCGACCGCCGGGTGACCGGTGAGGATGTGCTCGATCTCGGTCGAGCTGATCCACTCGCCGCCGGACTTGATCAGGTCCTTGAGCCGGTCGGTGATCTTCATGGCACCCGCGGGGTCGACGGTGCCCATGTCGCCGGTGCACAGCCAGCCGTCATGGAACTTCTCGGCACCCACTCCCCCGTGATAGCTCGCCGTCACCCACGGGCCGCGCACCTGTAACTCACCCACGGACTCGCCGTCGGCGGGCAGCACGGTGCCGTCCTCGGCCACGGTGCGCACCTCGACGCCCGGCACAGGGCGTCCGGTGCGGGTCCGCCAGTACCATTCGTCGCGCCCGCGATCGAGCGCCGGGGGCCGTGCAATCGCAGCCAGCGGCGAGGTCTCGGTCATCCCCCAGGCTTGGTACATCTGGATGCCCAGGCCCACATAGTCGCGCAGCAGCGACTCGGGCACCGCCGATCCGGCGCACGAGATGACCCGCAGCGAGGTGAGGTCGTGTCCATGGTCGCGGGCATAGTCAAAGACCCCGCGCCAGACCGTGGGGACCCCGCCGGAGACCGTCGGGCGCTCCTGCGCGATGAGTGGGGCGAGCACATCTGGGTGCAGGTGGCGTCCCGGCAGGATGAGCCCTGCGCCACCCAGCCACGCGGCATACGGGAAACCCCACCCGTTGGCATGGAACATCGGCACCACCTGCAGCAGCCGGTCGCGATCGCCGATGCCGAACCCCGCGGCGGTGAGGTTGGCCAGGGCGTGCAGATAGACCGAGCGATGGCTGTAGACGACCCCCTTCGGATCGCCGGTGGTGCCTGAGGTGTAGCACATCGCGGCGGGGGCGCGTTCGTCGGCCACCTCGCCGGTCCAGGGAGTGCCGCTGGCGAGGAACTCCTCGTACCCCACGACCGGTATGCCGTCCACGGCACCTGCCGCCGCCGTGCGGTCGAGCTCGCCGTCGACGACGACCAGGCGCAGGCTGGGCCGCTGACCAAGGATCGGGGCGACGGAGTCCCACATCGAGGCGTCGACGAGGAGCACCCGGTCGGCCGCGTGGTCGATGATGCCGGCGATCTGCTCGGGGAAGAGCCGTAGATTGATGGTATGCAGGACGGCACCTGAATTGGGCACCCCGAAATAGGCCTCCAGGTGCGCGGTGGTGTTCCACATGAAGGTGCCGACCCGGTCTCCCTCGGCCACCCCAGCCGCCCGCAAGGCGCCGGCCAGGCGCAGCGCGCGGTCGAGCACCACGGCATACGGGGTGCGGTGCACCCGCTCCCCGTCGAAGGCGGCCAGCTCGACCTCTCCGTGCAAGGCCGCGGTATGCCGCGTGATCGCATTGATCGTGAGGGGGACGTCGTCCTGCATCGTCGAGGTGATCACGAACGGCCTCCAGAAATCACGCGGGGGTCAGATCGGACAGGCCCGGTAAGTCCCCGAGGGCATCGCCGGGTTCGGCCCACCGCGGCGCGGCGGGCTGCCGCGGAGCCGCCGCGGCCTGGGCGTCCGCCTCCGCGGTGAAGTCGAGAATGGCCTCGACGGCCGAGGCTGCCGCGTCGGTGGTGAAGATGTGCCCCGCGCCCTGCATGAGATGCAGGCGCGCCTGCGGGATGGCCGCAAGGAGCACGTCGGCATTTGCCTTGGGGACGATGAGGTCGGCCGTGCCCTGCAGCACGAGCACCGGCTGGCGCAGGTCACGCAACCGGGGCAGGCACCCGCCATAGGTCGCGACGGCGAACAGTTGCTTGCCGTAACCGACCCGGGAGGTGGGGCGAGCCATCCGCACATCGATGTCGGCCTTGATCGCCCCAGCCGGGGTGTCCTTGCCGTAGATCACCCGGGCGGCCCGCCACGCGGCCTGCTCAGCGGGCAGGTTGCCCCATTCGGTGAACTGATCGGCGACATCGGGTCGCATGAGGATCGCGTCCGGACCGCCCGGTGACGTGCACCCGAGCATGAGGGTGGCGACAAGCTCGGGGCTGCGCAGCGCGAGTTCCTGGGCGACCAGGCCCCCCATCGACAACCCGAGCACGTGCGCCGGCCCGAGGTCGGCCGCACGCAGCACGGCCTCGGCGTCGGCGGCCATGTCCTCGATCCCCCACTGCTCGTCGGGGACATTGCTGCGCCCGGCCCCCCGGTTGTCCATCGCGATGACGGTATGCCGGGTGAGCAGGCCGGGCAGCAAGCGCCACGACGCATCGGAGGGATAGCCGATCCCTTGAATGATGAGCAGCGGGCTGCCCGTGCCACGGGCCTCCCACCAGATGCGAGCGGACCCGCGTTCGATCACCGCCATTCGCGGCTACTGTCCGCGGAAGACTGGTGCGCGACGCTCGAGGAACGCCGTGAAGCCCTCGACATAGTCGGCGGTGCGCGAGGCTCGTGACTGCGCCTGGGCCTCGAGGTCGAGCACCTTGGCCAGGCTGCTCGGTGTGTCGGCGACCTCGCGGACGATGCGCTTGGACTCGGCGAAGGCGAGCACCGGCCCGGAAGCCAGCCCCGCGGCATACGCGGTCGCCGCGCTCGCCAGCTCGTCGGCTGGGACCACCCGGCTGACCAACCCGAGCGCAGCGGCTTCGGCGCCGGAGAGGAACCTGCCGGAGTAGATGAGGTCGAGGGTGACCGCCGTGCCGAGGCGCTCGACGAACACTTTGTGGCCACCCGAGTCGAAAACGGCGCCGATCTTGCCGAACGGCGAGCCGAACTTCGCGGTGTCGGCAGCGAGGACGACGTCGCAGGCCAGGGCGAGCCCCAGGCCGGTGCCGAGGCACGCGCCCTGGACCGCGGCGATGGTGGGGAACGGCAGGTCGGCGACCTGCTGCATGAGCGGGTTGAAGATGCCGGCGAGCACCTCACCGCCGTCTTCCTGGCCCGGCTCGGCGCCGGCGATGTCGCGACCGGCGCAGAATCCGCGCCCTGCCGCGGAGATGAGCAGCACGCGCGATCCATCGGTGGCAGCGGTGCCGAGGGCGGCACGGATGTCGTCCACCATCTCCGGGGTCATGGCGTTGAGCTGGGCCGGGCGGTTGAGCACCAGGTGGGCCAACCCGTCGACGCTCGTGTAGTGGACCAATGGCTCGGCTGCTTCGCTCACGCCGATCCCTCCTTCGTCTGGCGCTCGCGCGCCTCTCGGCGGCGGCGGCGTTCGTCGAGGAACGCCGTCATCCGTGCCTTCTTGTCATCGCTCTCGAAAAGCAGAGCCTGTGCGGTCATGTCGTAGAGCGTCGTCGCGGGGCGGTGCAGCCGCATCGCAACCTTGGTCAGCTCAAGCGCTCGCCAGGATTGTCTGGCGATCCGTCCGGCATACTCCACCGCGGCGTCGAGCACCTCGTCGGCCGGGACGACGAGGTCGACCAGACCGGCAGCGTGAGCTTCCGCGGCACCGATGATCTGGCCGGTGTAGAGCAGCCGGCGAGCCATCGGCACGCCGACCGCCTGGGCCAGCCGCCAGTTGCCCCCGGCGCCGGCGAGGATGCCCAGGCCGAGCTCGGGCTGGCCGAACTTCGAGCGCTCCGAGGCCACCCGCAGATCACATGCGAGGGCCAACTCGCACCCACCGCCGAGGGCAGCGCCGTCGATCGCCGCGATGGTCGGCCACCGGCGTTCTTCGAGGCGCTCGAAGAGCATCGCGTTGACCCCGCGCATGCCGATCTCGGCGTCGCGCTCGAGCAACTCGGCGATGTCGGCACCGGCGACGAACATCCCCGGCGTCGTCGAGTGGATGACGAGGATCGAGGGCTCGTTGGCCAGCTCGGCCAGTGCGGCGGTCACCTCGTCGCACAGCGCCTGGTCGAGCGCATTGAGCTTGTCGGGCCGATCGAGCCCGAGCAGCGTGATCGGGCCTTCGCGGCGGATCGAGATCAAGGCCATCGGTGAATCAGTCCTTCGTCCAGTCGTAGAAACCCCGCCCGCTCTTCTGCCCGAGATCGCCGCGGGCGACCATGTCACGCAGCAGTTGCGGCGGCTCGAAACGCGGCCCCAGGGTCGAGGCGAGGTATTCGGCGATGCCCAGGCGCACGTCGTGGCCGACGAGGTCACCCAACCGGCACGGCCCCATGGGGTAGCGGTAACCCAACACCATGGCCTTGTCGATGTCCTCGGGGGTGGCGACCCCCTCCTGCACCATTCGGGTGGCCTCCAGCCCCAGGGCGACTCCGAGCCGGCTGGTCGCGAATCCCGGCGAGTCGGTGACCTCCACGACCTCCTTGCGCAGGCGCCGGGCCAGGGCCCGGGCGCGGTCGAGGGTCTGCGCGTCGGTGGCGCTGGTGCGGACGAGTTCGAGGAGCAGTTGCACGGGCACCGGGTTGAAGAAGTGGGTGCCGACGAATCGCTGTGGTCGGCGCAGGCCGGCACCGAGGGTCGCCAGCGACAGCGAGCTGGTGTTGGTCGCGAGCACGGCGTCGTCGGGGAGGTGTGCCTCGATGTCGCGCAGCACGCCGGACTTGACCTCGAGGATCTCGGGCACCGCTTCGATGACGAAGGGCGCCTTGGCCAGCGTGCTGCGGTCGGTCGTCAGGGTGAGCGCTTCGAGGGCCGCCTCGGCTGTGCTCGGCGCGTCCGGCCCGCCGACGGCGGCTCCGAGCTTCCCACGGGCTTCGGCGCCGGCCAGGCTGCGCTGCACCAGCGCTTCGGCTCGCGCCAGGGCTGCGGCATCCGCTTCGACGAGGGTGACGGGTATGCCGGCCGCCAACGCCGCATGGACGATGCCCGACCCCATCGTGCCGCCGCCGACGACTCCGATCCGCTCCAGACCCACCTCAACGCTCAGGTCGCCGCGGTCGATGCCATCGCCGGAGTCGATGCGCGTGCTCCCGTCGCCCGCGACGGGGTCAGGAGCGGCGGTGGACGCAGCCATCGGCAGCTCCTTCGGGACTCGCGGCGGGGATCGCCGCACTCACGGACGACGGGCCTGACGGCAGGTATGGCGCTCGTGGACACAACCGACCGTTCGTTCGGTCCACTATGCCGGTTCCGGGCCGCCAGTTCCACCCCCTGTCCAGCGCCCCGGAGTGGTTCGGCCCACACCGGCCCACGCGCCGGCAGGTAGCTACTCGCCGGTAAGAAACGGGACCCATGGACCGGTTCATGGGCGACCGACGCGGCATACTGTTCACCATGTCACGCAGCCCCGATCCTGCCGTCGATGGAAGCGCTGTCAGCGCTGTCCCCCGGCGGCGCGGTCGCCCCGGTTATGACCTGGATTCGCTGCTGGCCACGACCGTCGAGGTCTTCATCCAAAAGGGCTTCGACGGCACGAGCATGGAAGACCTCTCGCAACGCCTGGGGATCTCCAAGTCGGCGATCTACCACCACGTGACGAGCAAGAACGAACTGCTCGACATCGCAGTCAGCCGAGCCCTGGACGACCTCGGCGAAGTGATGGAGCTCAACCGCCGGCTCACGACCAACCCGGTCGACCGCCTCGAGCACCTGATCCGCGCGAGCGTGGGCGTCCTGGTGGCGCGCAAACCGTTCGTCACGCTGCTGCTGCGCGTGCGGGGCAACACCGACGTCGAGCGGCGCGCCCTGCAACGCCGCAAGGCCTTCGACCAATACTGCGCCGACCTCGTCGCCGAGGGTGTCGAGGTGGGCCTGGTGCGCCCCGACATCGACCCGACGATCACCGCCCGATTGCTCTTCGGCATGGTCAACTCGCTCATCGACTGGGCCCGCCCCCAGACCGAGGCCGAGGTGATCGCGCTGTCCGACGCGGTGTGGGGCCTGGCGTTCGACGGCATGCACCACCCGTTCCAGCCCTAGCTCCCGCGGCATCACACCGGCATAGCACGCGCCTCTCACTCGCCGCCGCGCGCTCGCAGCGCGCCCTCGTATGCCGTGCGCAGATGCCCCGCGATCGCGGCGAGCGCCTCCCGCGCCACCCGCGCCGGCTCGGCATGGGTGAATCCGTGGTCGACCCCCGCGAACTCCCGATAGGTGACGGTTGCCCCCGCGGCTGCCAGCCGGTCGGCGAACTCGCGCATCTCGCCGGTGAGGGTGTCGAGTTCCGCGGTGAGGACCAGTGTCGGCGGGAACCGATCCAACCGGGTCTCGTGCAGCGGTGACACCCGGGGATCGGTGAGATCCGTGCCCGCGAAGTAGGTCGTGCGCACCAGCGTCATGAGGTCAGGGGTGACGATCGGGGTCGGAGACGGCGAGACCCGCCACTCGTCCGGCCGGCCGATGTCGACGGTGCCGTTCTCGGTCGAGAGGGCTACCGGTCGCCGGAAATCGTGGTCCAGGGACTGCTGCACGACGCTCACAGCGAGCTTCGCGCCGGCGCTGGCGCCACCGACCGAGATCCGCCGGTCGTCCCAGCCGCGCTCGTGGGCATGCGCGACCGCCCAGCGATAGACGTCGTAACACTGCTGCTCGGCGACCGGAAAGCGCACGGTCGGCGCGGTGAGATAGTCCGGCGCCAGCACGTAGGCACCGAGCTCAGACGCGATGTAGCGCGCGACGTTGTCTTCCTGCTCGGGCATCCGCACGATGAACGCCCCGCCGTGGACGGCAATGTGCACCGGTGGCCGCAGCCCCGCCTCGACGGTGCGGCGCCGGTCGGCGTGGGTCGGCTGATAGACCAGGGTGCGCACCGGCCCATGGCGGGTCGGGATCTGGATGATCTTCGGTGGCGCGATCGGTTTGGTCGCGAACTGCACCCGCGGCGACGAGTAATAGAGGTGGTGGACCATCGGGAAGAGCGCCTGGAAGGACCAGGCTGCCTGGACAGCGGCAGGCGAGATCCGTGGATCGGTGGGCAGCACCGGACCGCTCCTTCCCCCCTGCAACGCTGCATCTGGTCGGTCAACGGTAGCCCGCTTCGCCACCCACGCCGGTATGCCGTGCGGCGCGGCGCACGGCATACCTCGCCTGGGTGCGCGGGCTGGTGGACGGCCGGGAGGCTGCCCGAGCTGCCCGGCAGGTCGGGTTACTAGCGCAATCCGGAGATGTCGAGCAGACGGTGGGACACCAACCGGACCGCAGCCGGGTCGAAGATCACCGTGTAGTGGTTGGTGTCGGCGACCCGTTCGGCGGTGATGCCCTTGGGCAGCGGCAACCACGGTGGCCACGCACCGCCGTAGAGACCCATCGGCTGGTTGAGCGCCCCTCGCGGCGCCCACAGCAATGTGACGGGTATGCCGTTGGCCACGCTCGCCTGCGGCGCATTGAGCACCTCGTGGTCATCGAGCAGGGCCGAGCCGTCGGCACGCACCGCGTCGACGACACACGACGAGCGCCACCCATCGCCGTCCTGAACCAGATCGCGCACGAGGTAGTCGCGGATGAGGTGGCCATAGGGGCCGAACAGGGATGGCCCGAGTCCGGGGTGAACCGACCAGTACGCGAGGTAATCCGACGCACTCGGGAAGGTCATGGTCAGCCGCGAGATCGCCGGGCCGAGCACGGCGTACATGAAGATGTCGGGGTTGATCCAACTCGGCATCGCCGTGCCGAGGCCACCGTCGACGAACAGCAGCGCGCTCACCCGCTCGGGATGGCGAGCCGCGACAAGCGCCCCGACCCACGCCCCCATGGAGTGCCCGACCAGGACGGCCTTCTCGACGCCGAGGTGGTCCAACAGCGCGATGACATCGTCACAGTGCGCCCCCATCCCGTAGGGCGGGCCGACCTCCCGGGAACCGGCCCGACCGCGCAGGTCGGGGGCCCACATCGTCAGGCGTCCCTCCAGGGCCGCGGCGACCGGCATCCACGCCCAACCGTTGCCGGTGATGCCGTGCAAGGCAATGACCGTGGGGGCGCTGGCGGCGGCTGTGGACAGCCGCGAGGCGACCACCTCACCCCCGGGCACGGGGATGCGCACGGTGGGGGGTCGGACTGGTGCGGTCCCCATCGGGCGTCCCTTCGGTGACGGACGGACCGGAAATCGGATCCGCGACGCTGACCCATTCCGCTCCGACGAACTCAACTGACCGTTCGGCCGGTATATCAAGTCTAGTGACCTGGTCGGCCTGAGACGGAGGGCGATGCGTCACACCCGTAGGCTTGGGGCCATGTCTGTGCCTGCCGCCTCGTCACCTGCCGCGCCCGCCGGGTCACTCGCTGAGGCAGCCCGTCGCGCCTGGGGCCTGGGAGTGGTCACCGAAGCCGACGGCCAGGTCCTCGACGCGTGGTTCCCTCGCCCCGCCCTCGGGGACGACTACGACGACCAGCAGCCGTTCCCGGCCGACCTGCAGTCGTTGGCAGGGCGCGACGAGGCTCGGGGAGTCCTCATCCACCCGATCGGCCTGACCATCGACCTGGACGCCCCTCCGGCGAGCACCACCGACGCTTATCTGCGGCTGCACCTGCTCTCGCACCGGCTCGTCGCGCCCAACACGATCAACCTCGAGGGCATCTTCGGGGTGCTGCCCAACGTCGTCTGGACGTCCGTCGGCCCATGCCCGGTCGAGGGG
>Ga0116175_1000551_pt1 | contig 26093 bp, 16 predicted proteins | sample AD_UKC125_MetaG_FD_89802 | JGI IMG/M metagenome (GOLD analysis project Ga0116175, IMG submission 89802) | Active sludge microbial communities of municipal wastewater-treating anaerobic digesters from USA - AD_UKC125_MetaG | ecosystem: Engineered > Bioreactor > Anaerobic > Digestate | place: USA... | reverse complement strand
GACATCACGGTGAAGGTGCAGAACTACGGCGACGTCGCCTACGGCTGGGCGATGGAGGACACCACCGGCCTGTGCAAGGTGATCGCCGAACGCGGCACCGGCCGCATTCTGGGCTGCCACATCCTCGGACCACAGGCATCGACGGTCATCCAGCCCGTCATCCAGGCCATGTCGTTCGGCCTGGACGCCCGCCGGATGGCCCGCGGCCAGTACTGGATCCACCCCGCCATGCCGGAGGTCCTGGAGAACGCCCTGCTCGGTCTCGACATCTGAGCGCCACCGGCGCGGGCTATGTCAGATCCTGCGCGGGAAATCCGGCGATGGAACCCCGAAAACCGACGCTCATTCCGTTGCCCGTACAGCGATGGTCGCGGACGGCGAGGTCATCCGATCACGATCAGAAGACCGCCGACCGCAGGGCGATCTCACTGGCCAGCGCCGGCGCGGCATGCTGAGGGACCCAGTGATCCACACCCGACAGCACACAGAGCCGGTACTCGCCGTACACGTAACGGCTGGTGAGATCGGCCTGCTCGCGCCCCAGCGCCGGGTCCTGGTCGCTCCACACCAGGGTGGTGGGAATCTCGACCGGCGGGCAGGCCATCTTGGTTTTGATGTCACCGGTCATGTTGGCGCGGTACCAGTTGAGCGCGGCGGTCAGCGCGCCGGGCACCTTGAGGGGCGCCAGCTCGTCGGTGGTCACGCCGAAGTTGCGCAGCATCTTGCCGTCGTCGGCGAGAATGTTGTCCTCGGCGCCCTGCTGCACGAACGTCTTGATGTACGAGGAGCGTTGCCGCTGGTCTCCGCTCGCCAGTGAATCGCGGGTCGCCGACGGGTGGCCGGTGCTGACGGCGACGTAGCCGGTGAACCGGTCGGGATAGCGGGCCGCGAGCTGCCACCCGACGAGGCCACCCCAGTCGTGCCCGACCAGCAGCGCATACGGAACGCTGAGCGCGTCGAGGACACCGATCGCATCCGCCACCAGGTGTTCGATCGCGTACGCCTCGACCTCGAGGGGCCGTGCCCCCGGACTGTAGCCGCGCTGATCGACGACGATCGTGCGCAGCCCCGACTCGTGCAGACGCGGAACCACATCGCGGTAGCAGATGCCGCCGACCGGAAAGCCATGCAGGAGCAGGACCCAGTTGCCGCGTTCGGGACCACCGATCTCGACGTCGAAGGTGTACTCGCCAACAGTGACAGCGCGGTGCTCGGTTTCCACCAGTTGATCGTACCGGCAGGTGCCGTCCCGTGGCGGAAGGTCAATCACCACCGCTATTTCCAGTACGCCTGGGCCTTGATCGCGGTCAGGCTGACCGTCGATCTTAAGAGGTGTTCAGCGACCCGTGCCAGGAATCAGGACGTCCACGAGTTGCGCTCGCCCCACCACCCCGAGCTTGCCGTAGGCCTGCTGCAGGTGCCATTCGACTGTCCGCACCGACCGGCCCAGTTCATGAGCGATCTCAGCATTGCTGCGGCCTCGTGCGGCAAGTGAAGCCACCTGATGCTCCCGAACGGTCAGCTCGGGTACGTGCAGTCGACTGATCAACGGGGTCGTCACACCGCGCAGATGCGTGGCGACAAGCTGTTGTGCACGGCCGAAACACCGCTTCGACGAGCGGATGCTACCGGTGGCGGCGTAGGCACGACCCGATTCCACCCATGCCTCGACCGCGCCCACAAAGTAGCCCATATCCGCGTACTCCCGCGCCACCCGTTCAAGAGTGCCTGGCGGTCGGCCCGCCGCCAGCGCGCAGCCGTGATCGGCGAGCGCCCGCAACCGGCGCGACTGCGTCCCGGCACCCGCAGTCATCGCATCGGCCACCACCCTGTCGGGGGCGCCGAGCCGATGAGCCAGGTAGCCCAGATGGGCCCGTTCCGACGGTGCGCCGGCGACATCCGCGGCTTCGATCGCGATCGCGGCACCGGCCTGCGGCGAATCGGCCACCGCCGCGAACCATACCGACGCATGGACGAGTTCACCCCGCAGGTACCGATCATGCGGACGGGCGGCAACCGACTCGCGCGCGGCCCCGATCGCCTCGGTGGCAGTCGCGACATCGCCGGTCAGCGCACACACCGAGGCCAGCACGATCATCGTCCACGGATGCAGGTTGGCGGCGTCGGTGATCGCGAGGTGGTCGCGCGCCGCCCACAGATGAGCCTGCGCCGTGACGAGGTCACCTGCCTCGAAGGCGCACGCACCCAATCCGGCGCGCGCCGCGCCGAGCATCTGCTCGTCGTCGCTCTGTTCGGCGAGTTCCCGGACAGAGGTGAGTTCGGCTGCGAGCGTGAGTAGATCCCCGGCTGCCGCGCGCACGTCGGCCTGATATCCGAACAGCATCCCGACCTCGGCGTCGACGGGGTCGTCGGTCTCACCGACGATCGTGAAAAACCTCTCCACCAGCTGCATCGCGTCGTCGGTCCGGCCCTGGCCGCACAGCCGGTCCACCACGGGTTTGAGTGCCACCACACGGCTGCCGACCGATGCGCGGGAGTCGTCGATGACTTCCTGCCCGAGCCGTGCGGCGGCGTCAGGATCCACGACCGCGAGAATATGCGCCCGGAGCGCGGAAAGCATTGTATCCCAGTTACTGTCACCGCATACATCCCGAGCCTCGTCCAGCATCACGCACGCCTCGCGAGGTCGCCCCAGCCCGGCATCGAGGGCCAGTGCCCGCTGCCGGACCAGCCGCATCGCGACCTGTGGTTCGGTGTCGGCGAGCAATGGCCATTGCACGGCCAGCAATTCCTCGGCTTCGGCGAACCGGTTCTGCGCCAGTAGCGCCGCGGCGCAGGCGGTGACCGCGCGTACTCCGCCGTCGGCCGCCACGGCCTCCCGCGCAAACCGTTCGGCCAGCACCGGATCGAACGCACCCACCGCTAGTTCGGCCGCCCGGATCAAATCATCGGCGAGGACTCCCGAGCCGGACCGCAGCTGCCACAAAGTGAGCCGGATCTGCTCGGCCGAGTCGCCCACTGTCCGGTCCGACATGGCCACCGACAACTCGCCGCATATCTGTGCCAACTCGGTCGGGGACAGCAGTTCACACACCACTTCACCGAGCAGCGGATGATCGGGGGTCACGGCCTGACTCACCGGATCGACAGCGACGAGTCCCGCGCGCAGCAGATCGTCGACGGCACGAGGAGTCGCCGCGGACCGCACCACCCCGACAGGAAGCGGACCACCGACGGAGACAAGTTCCAGAGCGCGGCGTGTCAACGGGTCGAGACCGGCCAGCCGCGACCGGATCAGTTCCGACAACCGGTCGCCGACGAGCATCGCGCCACCGGCTTGATCGGTATCGATATCCGTCGTCAGCAATGCTTCTCGCACGTAGAGCGGGTTACCGACGGTCGCCCGCCACAGCAGGCGTTTGATCCGGGCATCCACGCGGTGACCGACAATATGATCAGCCAGAGCGCTCACCGCGTCCCGGTCGAGGGGACCCAAATCCACCCTTGGCGCGATGTCGTCCTTCCAGAGGCCGCTGATAGCGTCAGGCGCCACCTCGCCGGACCGGACTGTCAGCAGTACCTGCACGGCACCGGTGAGGACCACGTGCTGGATCAGTGCGGCGCTGCCGGGGTCGAGTAGATGTGCGTCATCGACGATCAATACCACACGTGCATCCGCGAGATAAGTCGCCGCAGAACGGAACATGGCGGTGCGGTCCCCGGGCAATTCCCGCAGCGCAGGCGGCAGCAGCCTGGTGATCGCCGCGAACGGCACCGTCGCCGCAGCCGAGGTCGCCACCACCCGGGTCACCACCGCCCCGACCGCCAGGGCCTGGGCAGCGTCGGCGGCCAGCCTGCTCTTGCCGATCCCCGCAGGACCGGCGACAACCGCGCCACCGAAAGCCGCCACCGTGCTGATGACACGGCCAAGGTCACCGGCGCGACCGAACAGGGGTGCCGTCCGGGCACGAGCGGCCCGGTCACTGATGAGCGCGGCGGGCAACGACATTGCAGAACTATATAGCTCCGATAACCCGCCGACCTCATACACCCGGTATTCGGCTACGGGGGTGGCCGGCGCACCCGCGGCGTACCGTCACGCCCATGCACAACACCACATTCCTCCGATCGATCACCACCGGATCGGTCCTCACCCTGGCCACCGGGCTCACCCTGCTGGCACCCGGACACGCACATGCCGCCGCCAACTGCACCGGTCAGGGCAGCGGCACCGTCACCTGCGTGTACAGCTTCAACGGAAACGGTGGCGGCACGGAAACATTCACCGTCCCATCCGGTGTGACGAAGATCGACGTAGTCGCCATCGGTGGTAAAGGCGGAACAACCCCGACGGGCAACCCCGGCGGCAAGGGGGCACGGGTCGCAGTCGATGACGTAACGGTCACCCCCGGCAGCACCCTGCATATCACCGTTGCCGGCAACGGCTCCAACGGCTCCAACGGCTCAGGAACAGCGGTCCCTGGTGGCGCCGGCGGTTCTGGAGGAGGTGGCGCGGGCGCATCAATCTCGAACTCGACACTACAGGGGATCAAACGATCCGGTGCGGGCGGTGGCGGCGCATCCAGAGTAGTCACCAACAACACAGACATTGTTGTGGCCGCCGGCGGAGGCGGAGCGGCAGGCACCGGCGCCGGCCCGACCTACGGAGTCGGCGGCAACGCGGGCGCCTCGGGTGGTGGCGGTTCAAGCGAGGAAGGAGGCGCTGCCGGCGGTACCCCCGGAGGTGCCAGCGGCCCCAACGGAGGCCAGGGCCTCGATGGTGGCGACCGCTACGCCGGTGGGGGCGGTGGGGGCGGCGGAGTTCTCGGTGGTCAGGGCGGCGGTTCCTCGGACTCACTGGGCGGCGGCCGGGGCGGCGGCGGCGGATCGTCGTCGCACGCCTTCACCGTCACCGACGACAACCCGTCGGTCACCATCCGCTACTCCGACGGCGGCACCCCGAACGACGACTGTTCCGGTTCGCTCTGCCGGTTGACCGGCAGCCTCGGCGACTGAACCGACATCGGTGACCGGAACCCGATCGCGGTGAACGCGTTCGCTCATCCGCTGGTCAGTGGATGAGCGAATGCGTGATGATCGACGCGGACGCGGGTGCGCCCGCGTCGATCAGGCCAAAGAGTGCGTCGAGATCGACGTGGGCGGTGAGCAGGTCGGCGATCAGATCGACCTGGGCGGTGCGGATCGCGGCGACACTGGTGTCGGTGCACACCGCGAAATCGGGTTTACCGGCTTCCGCGGCGAGGGCCGCAAGAACGTCGCGGCGGAAGGCGTCGTTCTCCAGCAGTCCGTGCCAATGGGTGCCGCGCACCGCACCGCGCACCGCACCCTCGCCGATCAGGTCCTCACCCTGGGTGATCCACGGGTCGTCGGTTCCGTGATCGACACGGCCGTGGTGGATTTCATAGCCACGGATCGGTACGCGGCCGACAGAAGTGCTCGCCTGCCCGGTCACCTGGCGGGTGATCTTATCGGCGTCGAACCGGATCGACATGTCCAGCAGACCCAGCCCCTCCACCCGGCCGATGCCGGATTCGACATCGTCGGAGATGGTGCGGGCGAGCATCTGGAAGCCGCCGCAGATCCCGATGATCGGCCGCCCGCGTTCGGCCCGGGTCCGCAATGCGCCATCGATGCCGCGCGAACGCAGCCAGGCCAGGTCGGACACGGTGGCCCGGGTGCCCGGCAGGATCACGATGTCGGCGGCGGCGACGGCGCTCGCATCGTCGACCCAGGTGACGTCGACGCCCGGTTCGCACGCCAACGCCTCGACGTCGGTCGAATTGGAGATCCGGGGTAGCCGGATCGCGGCCACACCCAATCGGACCTGCCGCCCGTCGTCATCGACCGGACCGACGCGGCGGCCCACCGATACCGACAGTGAATCCTCCGCGTCGATCCAGATTCCGGAGGCATAGGGCACCACCCCGAAGGTGGGTCGGCCGGTGAGCTCACGGACCTGGTCCAGACCCGGAGCCAGCAGGCCGGGATCGCCGCGGAACTTGTTGATCAGATACCCGGCGACCAGACGTTGATCGGCCGCGCCGAGTACGGCGGTGGTACCGAACAGATGCGCCAGCGATCCGCCCCGATCGATGTCGCTGACGACCACCACCGGCATCGCGGCGGCCCGCGCCAAACCCATGTTGGCGATGTCGGAGCCGCGCAGGTTGATCTCGGCGATCGACCCGGCACCCTCACAGATCACCACATCGAAATCTTCACGTAGCGAAGCAAGTTCGTCGGTGACAACGTCGAGGAGCTGCGCGCGCCGGCTGGCGTAGTCCGCTGCCGCGATCTGGCCGTCGGGCTTCCCGCGCACCACCACATGCGAGCGTCGGTCGCTGCCCGGTTTGAGCAACACCGGGTTGAACCGGGTCGACGGTTCCAGCCCGCACGCGAACGCCTGCAACGCCTGTGCCCGGCCGATCTCGCCCCCGTCGGGAGTGATGGCCGAGTTGTTGGACATGTTCTGCGCCTTGAACGGCGCGACCCGTACGCCCCGGCGCGCCAGGACCCGGCACAGGCCGGTGACGATCATGCTTTTGCCTGCGTCGGAGGTGGCCCCGCCGACAAGCAGCGCCCCCCTCACGCGTCGGGCCCCCTCACGCGTCCGGAAGGGTCAGGATCTCGGCGCCGGTGTCGGTGACCACCAGGGTGTGTTCGAACTGGGCGGTCCACTTGCGGTCGGAGGTGACCACGGTCCAGTCGTCGTCCCAGATCTCGTAGCCAAGACCCCCGAGGTTGATCATCGGTTCGATGGTGAACACCATGCCCGGCTCGATGACGGTGTCCACATTCGGCTGGTCGTAATGCAGGATGACCAGGCCGTTGTGGAAGGTCTCACCGATACCGTGGCCGGTGAAGTCGCGGACCACGCTGTACCCGAACCGGTTGGCGTAAGCCTCGATGACACGGCCGATCACGTTCAGCTCACGGCCCGGTTTGACGGCCTTGATGGCGCGTTCGGTGGCAATGCGGGTGCGTTCGACCAGATCGGCCGCCTCCTGCGAGACGTTCCCGGCCAGGAAGGTGGCGTTGGTGTCGCCGTGCACACCGTCGATGTAGGCCGTGACGTCGATATTGACGATGTCGCCGTCCTCGATCACCGTCGAGTCCGGGATGCCGTGGCAGATCACCTCGTTGAGCGAGGTGCAGCACGACTTGGGAAAACCCCGGTAGCCGAGCGTCGACGGGTAGGCGCCGTGATCGATCATGTATTCGTGCGCGATCCGGTCGAGCCGATCGGTGGTGACACCGGGTGCCACCGCCTTACCCGCCTCGGCCAGGGCGTTGGCCGCGATCTTGCTCGCCAGGCGCATCTTCTCGATGGTTTCGGGGGTCTGCACCCACGGTTCGTGACCTTCGTTCGCCGACGGCTTCCACGCGTACTCCGGTCGTTCGATGGAGTCGGGCACGGGCAGTGTCGGCGACACGGTGCCGGGGGTGAGGGCTGCGCGAACGGTCATGGCGTCCAGCTTAGAACTCGCCACGCCAACGTCTCCGACACCATCGGCATCGGTGGGTGCGGTTCCCCGGCACAGGTCCGGCTAAGGTGACACTGATGTTGTCTGCCCCGCTGTCTCCACACTCCCGTCCGGGAGAGTTCCTTGGTCCCGGAGACCGATGCGAGGCACGAGCGAGGGTCACGAGGGGTCCGGTGAGAACACATGCCTGAGATGGGCACCACCGCACCCACGAGATCACCGGCACGGCTGCTGTTGGCCCTGCTCACCGGCCTCGTCTCGGTCGCGGTGTCCGCGTGTTTCGTCACCCCGATCGACCAGGACAACACCGAGACGGCTTCATCGGCACATCTGCGGTCCGGTCCGCAGACCGCACAGCTACCCGACACCGACGTGCACCCCATCACCACGGATCCGCGGCCCGTGCTGCCGGCGACGGTCACCGATTCGGGCGGCCACACGGTGACCGTCACCGATGTGTCGAGGATCATCGCCGTCGACATCAACGGCACCCTCGGCAGCATCGTCCACTCGCTCGGACTCGGCCCGCGCATGGTCGGCCGCGACACGTCGACGATCTTTCCGTCCGCGGTGGGCCTGCCGGTGGTCACCAACCGTGGGCACAGCCTGAACGCCGAGATGGTGCTCGACCTGCGGCCGAGCGTGCTTCTGATCAACCAGGACACCACCCCCACGGGTGCGATCAACCAGATCCGCAGATCCGGTATCCCGGTCGTCCTGTTCACCGCCGTCCGCAGCCTCGACAACAACAACCGGCTGATCCAGTCGGTCGCCGATGCACTTGGGGTGTCCGCCGAGGGCCGCGCGCTCGTCGAGCGCACCGACCGGCGGATCGCCGAGGCACAGAAGCTGGTGCCGGATCCGTCGGGAAATCCGACGATCGCGTTCGTATACGTGCGCGGCCCCAAACTGACCTTGCTGGCCGGTCCGGGGTCGGGCGCCGACAGCCTGATCGAGGCGATCGGCGGCACCGACGCCGGCACCAAGGCCGACCTGACGGGCGCGTTCACCATGATCTCGGCCGAGGCGATGATTCGTGCCGACCCCGATGTGATCCTGGTGATGAAACAGGGCGCCGACAGTGTCGGCGGCCTCGACGGGGTGCTCAAGATCGCCGGTATCGCCGCGACCTCGGCCGGGCGCAACCGCCGTGTCGTGCAGATGGACGAGACCAAAATCCTCGCATTCGGGCCCGACGTCGGTGAGGTCATCGGGTCGCTGGCGACGGCGATCTACCGATGAGCGCCGATACGTCCACGACCGTTCACCCCGACGGCGCCGCCCGGCCCCCGGCGCGGCGGCAACGATCGCAGCTCACCCGCAACGTCGTGATCATCGCCGGGATGCTGATCGCGCTCGCCGCGTTGGTGGTGCTCTCGGCGGGCAGCGGAAAGGTGTCCATCCCGCCGTCGGAGGTGCTCGGGAGCCTCGCCCACCACTGGCACCTGAACATCGGCCCCCTGCCCACGCACCAGAACGGCGAGGAAACGCTGTGGAACGTGCGGTTCCCGCGGATCGTGCTCGGGCTGATCGTGGGCGCGGGACTGGGTGCGGGCGGCTGCCTGTTGCAGGGTGTGCTGGCCAATCCGCTCGCCGAACCCGGCATCGTGGGTGTGTCCTCCGGTGCGGCGATCGGCGCGTGCCTGGTCATCGTCGTCGGCGGCAGCAGTTCCAACGAGTGGGCACTGGCCGGTGCCGCGTTCGTGTTCGGGCTGTTCACCACCGCCTCGGTGTACCTGCTGTCGCTGCGTGACGGCGCGTCGTCGACCATCATGCTGGTACTCACCGGTATCGCGGTGAACGCCTTCGCGACCGGCATCATCGCCTATCTGACGTTCGTGGCCAACCCGTCCGACCGGGAGCAGATCGTGTTCTGGCAGTTGGGTTCGGTGGCCGGCGCGTCGTGGAATCAGGTGTGGGTGTCGGCGCCGCTGATCGTCGCCGGTTGCGCCGGCGCACTGGCGCTCAGCCACAAACTCGACCTGCTGGCCCTCGGCGACATCCAGGCGGCATCCCTCGGCGTCAACGTGGAGGTGGTCCGCCGTCAGGCGATCGTGCTGGTGGCGATCCTCACCGCCGCAGCCGTCGCGTTCGCCGGGATCATCATGTTCGTCGGGCTGATCGTCCCGCACGTGATGCGCCTGGTCCTCGGTCCGCGTCACGCCACCCTGCTGCCGGCGAGCCTCATCGGCGGTGCGCTGGTACTGGTGTGTGCCGACCTGGCGGCGCGCACCATGATCGGTGACGCCGATCTGCCGATCGGCATGTTCACCGCACTGATCGGCGGCCCGCTGTTCTTCATCCTGCTGCGCCGCAGCAGGCACGCGGGGGCGGGCTGGTGAGCGAGGTGACAGGTCTGGTCGCGGACGATATCCACATCACGCTCGGCGGACGGGAAGTGGTCGCGGGAGTGTCGCTGACCGTTGCGGGCGGCTCGCTGTGCGCCCTCGTCGGCCCCAACGGTTGCGGCAAGTCGACGCTGTTGTCGGCGTTGTCGGGGGTGCGCCGTCCCGCGTCGGGCACGGTGCACATCAACGGACGCGACATCCACTCGATCAGTCACCGCGACCTCGCCCGTCAGCGATCACTGGTCACCCAGACCAACCGCACCGACACCCCGTTCACCGTGGCCGAGGTGGTGGAGATGGGCCGGTTCCCGTGGCTGCGCACCCCGTGGGCGGCGCACTCCCCGCAGATCATCGCCGATGCCATCGACGCCTGCGACCTGGGCGGCATTCTCGACCGCCCGTTCTCCCAGCTCTCCGGTGGCCAACAGGCACGGGTCTCGCTCGGCCGGGCACTGGCCCAGTGCGCGCCGGTGATGATGCTCGACGAACCGACCGCCGCCCTTGACATACACCACCAGGAAGCGGTCCTGGACATCCTGCGCCGCCAGCGCGACGACGGCACCGCGGTGCTGATCGTCGTACACGATCTGTCACTGGCCGCCGCCTACGCCGACCAGGTCGCCGTGATGAAGGACGGTCATCTCCTGGCGCACGGCCCCACCGCCGAGGTGATGACCGCGGACCTGCTCTCGGACACCTACGATCACCCGGTGGAAACCTGGCCGCACCCTGAAACCGGTCAACTGCTGGTCATCCCTCGCCGGACGTAGAACCGCCGCTACTATTCGTGGTCATGCCGACAGTCCGCTGCCTTCGTCCGGTCCGCCTCGCCCTGGTGGCGACGGCTATCACGGCCGGCGTCAGTGCGTGCACCATTGACGGAGAAGCAACTCCGCTACCCGTCGGGCAGCGTTCGAATCCCAATAAGCTCGTCGGCACGTGGGAGGGCACCTACATCTGCGGCCAGGGCAATACCGCACTGACCCTAACGGTGTCGGCATCCCCGGCCGGCAGTGATCTGCCCCGCGCCGACGTGGTCTTCAGTTTCGGTCCGCTACCCGCCAACCCCGACGTGCCGCGGGGCAGCTACCGCATGACGGTCACCACCGACCCCGATGACAGTTACCGGTTCAACCAGAAGGAATGGATCGACCAGCCCACCGGCTACACCATGGTCGACCTGGTCGGCCGCCTCGAATCCCCCACCGAGCTCACCGGCACCGTAGCCAATTCCAGCTGCTCGACCTTCACCGTCACCCGCACCGGGTCATAGCGCTGCGCGAACACCGGCCTGGTCGAGGTGGTGTTCCCGGACGTCCTCCAGCCGGGTCCGGACGATCTTGCCGAGCCGGGTGGTGCCGAAGATCGCGGCGGTCTCGCGAAACAACTGGTCCTCGTCGATATCAGGATGGTCCGACTGCACCGCACACATCGCGTTGGCGATCTCCTCCGGCGCGATCTCGCCGAACGCCCTGCCCGGTCCACCACCTGTGCGATAACCGGTCCACGTTGCGGCGTCGATGTGGTCAGGCCACACGAAATCACCGAAAATCTGGCTGGCGCGGTAGGACTCTGCGACCACCAGAGTCCGGACCACCGCGTCGATGGCCCTGAATCGTGCCGCCGATACCCGGTGCAGATCGTGCCGGTGCGCGACGATCCGAGCGAGCCTGTCGATCCGGATCGGCGCCTCTGTGGCGATCACATCCCGCAATTCTGCGCGGACGATCTTGACCGCGGTCCTGTCCGGCAAGGAATCGAGTGTGGCTCGTTCGCCGACCACGTCCTCCCCTGCAGCCCGAAACTCTCCGATGACCGGCGTCGACTCCGGCGACGGCTCGGCCTGCGGTGCCGTGACCACCGGCGCCGACCGCACTTCGGCGAGCTCGGGCGCGCCAACACCCTCGCCGACAACCACCGGCAGGTCATTCCGGATGAGATCGACGGGTTCTCGGTCCGGCTGGGCCGGTGCCTCATCGACCACACCCTGCGCGGCCGGTTCCGGTTCGGAATAGTCGTGCAGCTCAATAGCTTCTGTTGTCACAGGACTCCGCGCACCGGCATCCGCCTTCACCAGATCCCGTGCCGCAGCATCAGACACCTCGGGATCGGATATGGATGAATCCGACGGGTTCGGTATCCGAGGCGGCTCGATGACCGGTGCCCGGCGGTCCAGTTCGGCCTCGGCCTCGTCGGCAGCCGTGTGGATCTCCTCGATCACCAATTCCCGGTTCTGCAACCACATCGGCCACCAGATACGCGCAACCTTCGGCCAGCCCATGAGATTGGTGAGCACGTCGACCGGCAGGATGTCGCGGTCGGAAATGGTGTTCCGGTGCCGCCAGCTCTCGCCGTCGAGCAGCACCGGCAACAGGGGGCGTTCGGGCCGATCCGGGCGGCCGACGACCAGGTCAAGGCGAAAGTTCGACAACCCCACGTCGGTCATCACGTGCAGGCCCGACGCCCGCAAGGCCGCCGCAACGTCGTCACGGTGCCTGTCCCGCAGCACCTGCCGGGCCGACTGCCCCGGCGCGAGCTCGCCCAGATCCATGATTCCGGATGATTTGGCAAATGAGAGAAAGGCTTTCAGATCCTTGGGGCCCTGATACGTCGCACCGGCCACGTCGAGTTCAGCGGGATCGAAGCTACAGAAGACGACGTTCTTGCGGCGCGCACGGGTGACCGCGACATTCAATCGTCGCTCGCCGCCACCGTTGGAGAGCGGACCGAAGTTGGTGGGAATCCTACCGTTCGCCTGTTTGGAGAAAGCAATCGAGAAAATGATCGTATCTCGTTCATCGCCCTGAACCTGTTCGAGGGCTTTGACGAACAGAACGTCGGCGGCACCCATCCGGTTCTCGTCGAGGATCGCCACTACCGCCGGGTCCTCGCTCATCATCAGCAGATCGGAGATCAGTTGACGCTGTTGCTCATTGAAGGTGACGATACCCAACGACGGCGGCGAGTCCGCACGCCGGGCCAGTTCGTGCACGGCGGCGACAATCGCTTGTGCCTCAACGGGGTTGGTATTGCTGCCGGCACTGATCCCCTCCCCCAGGTCGACAGCGGTGCTGCCGGCACGCAGATACCGGCCGTCGACCCGCCGGAATTCGATCCCGGTCGCATCCGACATCAGGGTGGGCGTGGGGAAGCTGCTCAGGGCACCCCGGTAGTAGGCACTGTTGGAGAAGGCGATCAACGCCTCGTCCTGCGAACGATAATGCCAGGCCAGACTGACGGTCGGCACCCGCGCGAGTTCGCACTCACTCAGGATCGACTCCTGGTCCTCGATGATCTCCTCAGCATCGTCGTCGAGTTCCTCATCGGCGCCGGAACCGCCCGCGATCACCTTAGTGGGCGGCATCTGTTTGCTGTCGCCGACGACAATGGCCGCCTTGGCCCGGCCCAGCGCCCCGATCGCCTCGGGAACGGTGATCTGCGATGCCTCATCGAAGACCACCAGATCAAAATCCATCGCCCCCGGCTCGATGAGGTCGACGACCGACGACGGGCTGCAGAGCACGAGCGGGGTGAGCTGCTGAACAGCGGCCGCGTGCTTGCGCAGCAATGCGCGGGTACCGAGTTTCTGCCTGGTCTTCTCCAGTTCCCGGGCCAAACCTCCGGTCTCTGTTCCCCTGCCGCCACCGCCGCGAGCGGCCAGCAGCGCGGCCGGCCCGTCGGTGACCCACTGACGCCGAATCTCGTGCTGCGCCTGCGCATAGGTGTCGACGAGCCCATCGTGGGCGATGTTGTCGAACCGATCGAGCCCCGCTGCGCGAATCCTTTCGGCCTGGGACGTCTGTGCCACTCCACGTTCGAACGCCTCCTCGCAGCCACTGGCTGCGAGCCTCCCGTCGAGAATGTCGATGCGGGTTTGATCCATGCCGGCCACGCGCAGCGGATGCAGCAGTTGCTGCATGCTCATCCATTTCTGGACGGCCAACAGACGGTCCTGTCGATGATCGCGGCGCCACGCGGCCGAATGGGCGGTGACGGCGGCGACTATCGACCGGCCCGCCTGCCATGCGGCCACATCGTCGGGTGCGGCGTTCAGTTGCCGCAGCAGATTCGGCAGTGCCGCAGCGAACCCGGCGATCCTCATGTGGTGATCCGACAATGCTCCGGTCCCCGCCAACGCACACACGGCCCTGGTCCATTCGTCCGTCGACCGCAATATGGTTGTGAGCCTGTCGAGTTCGGCTCGGCGCTCCCGGACCGACGCAAGCGCGTCGGGTTCGAACAGTGTGGCCGGCACCGCGGGCCCGAAACCGGGGACCGCTCGCAGAATCTCGATGGCCGACCGGGCGGTCCTGTCGGCCTCGATGAGCTGCCCCACGATCCGGGCCGCATCGTCGGCATGGGTGAGGTCGATACCCGGTGGGGCGTACTCGGCCACCGGCAGCATCGCTTCCGCGACCCGCTTGCTCCGGCCCCACCGCCTGGATTCGGCTGCCTCCGCGACACCTGCCGCGACGGCATCGAGGTCGCTTCCGAGCACTCCAGGCTCGAAACCGGCGAGCAGACCATGCGCCGCATCGACCATGCGCCCCGCCTCCACGAGCGCATCGTCGGCCCGCCCGGGCCAGGACGGATCCACCAGCGCTGCCAGTTCCTGACCCACCGGCAACAGTGGATGTGATGCTGCGGCAAGAAGATTCAACTGACCGAGCTCGGTGACCCGGTCCAGGTGGTCACGCAGCGGACCACTCAGCGTCGTACACCACTCGACACCATCGAGAACGTCCGAGATGGCGGCCGACGCGGCCGCCACATCGAAATCGCGCGGTGTCGGTCCGGCCAGGCGCCACGGATGGTCCGGTGCCACCCGCGCCGCCGCCGCCGCCCGCGGCAGATCTCCCAGCACCTCGCGCAATCGCTGGATCGTTCCGGCATCCGATTCGACCAGCTGATCGGGCACCGCCATCGCAGGCCCGTCACCGGCGACCATGAGGTGATCGTGTGCGAGATACGCCGACAATCCGGCGGCATTGGGTTTATGCAGGTGGTCGGGATATTCGCGCAGTTCGTGAGCGGCGCTACGGAGCCGGCGACGGGCGTGCGCCATCGCCTGGGTGTCGGGGTGAACCACGGCGTCGAGTGACTGCCGCAGGTGCGCGCGGACCTGCGCCGCGTTCGAACCCTCGTGGTGCAAGTTCAGCGTGAACGGCCCCAGTCCGATCTGTTCGAGCCTTCGTTGCACCACGGCGAGGGCGGTGCCTTTCTCGGCGACGAACAGCACCCGCAACTCGTTGAGGAGGCATTCGGCAACCATATTGGTGATGGTCTGCGACTTACCGGTCCCGGGTGGGCCTTGCAACACGAAGGTGCGGCGCTCCCGCGCCCAGATGACCGCCTGCTTCTGGGTGGAGTCCGCCGGAATCGGTGTGTGCAACTCTTCGATGTGGCTCAGCGTTCGGCCGTCCTCGACCGGCGCCGCCGGGTCGACGAATTGTTCGGTGGGGGTGTGTACCAGATGCCTGATCAGCGGCCGGTCCAGGAACTCACCGGCGTGTGCGCTGAGGTCCTGCCACATCCGGAACGGCGACAGGTCCAGCAACGCCAGGCGCGCTTCCCCGGTCACCTCGAACGGGACTCCCGCGCGGGCGATCTCGGTCCGCACCCCGCGCAGGACCGCATCGACATCGAGGCCGGACCGGTCGGTGATCGGTGATTCCAGCTCGGGGATGACCATGCCGTGTTCGCGGCGAAGCCATTCAATGAGCGCCGAGTTGGTCGCGGTGGACTGGGTGGAATCGATCGACAGGGTGAGGTCGCCGCGCCGGCGCGTTACACCGATGGTCACCGGCACCAGGATCATCGGCGCCTCGGCCAGATGGCCCGGCTTGTACGGCCACCGCAGCATACCGATGCACAGGAACAACGGGTTCATGCCGCGTTCGTCGCGGGCAGTTTTCGCGGCATGCGCCATCGACCGGATCTCTTTGACGAAGGTCGACTCGGCCAGCACGGTGGCCTTGTCGCCACGATAGGAGATGCGCTGCACGTACAGGCGCCGCTGCTGCAGGTGAGCGATCAAGTCGTCGCGGGTGGCCTGGTCGGGCGAATCCCACATGTCCACCGCGTTGGTGATACCACGCGCCCGCCAGACGTCGGGAATGTCATGACCGCTGTGCAGCGCGAACGAAACATCTTCGGCAAGTGCGTCTTCAAGGTGCCCAAGCGCTTCCGAGGGCACCAGCAGCGGCTGTACCCGAGCGTTCGACTTCAGATTGAGCAGGGCATTTGTCGCGGTGAGACTGAACAAGGACCCTTTCCACTTACGGTATCGCGGTGGCTGGTCATCGACCCGACGGGTGCGCAACGACGCCTCGGGGCTGTCCTGGTCCACTTGGTCAACCGATTCGGGGACGCCACCCTGCCGGTAGACGACGATCTCAGTGACGCCGTCGGATCGGTCGGTGACCACCGGCAACGGCGATACCCCGGCCCGCCGTGCGGCGAGAACGTCGATGATGGTGATCGATCCGGCGTTGACGGCCTCGATGAGCTGCCTTCCGGCGGTTGCGGTAGCGGTGGCCGCATCGACGGAATTGCCTATGGTCACCGCAGTGGTCTCGACCGCTCCGAGCCACCCTCCCTGGACAAGTTCTGCGATGTCCACCAGGCTGTCGATCACCGGCCGGTCAGGATACCATTGCGGACGCGGCCCTTCGCCCGCGTCCGGGTTTCGCCGCCAAAACCCGAGAAAGATGTGCCCAGGAACCATCACCAGCACCGGATGCAAACCGATCTGCTCGATGACCGCCGCCATCAGGATGGTGGTGTCCAGGCAGGTTCCCAGCCCACCGCGCGCCACCTCCGCATGGTCGCGGATACGCTGCCCGGACGTCGAATAGTCCCAGTTCGGTGGCGGCTCCGAGTAGGCGATCGCACGGGCCCGCAGCGCCTCGAACACCGCAGCGACCGACGCGTCGACGGCCTTCTCCGACTTCTCCACGTCGGAGTTCTGGAATGCGCTGAAACTCGGTTCCCCGGTGGTGCGGCCCAAGACGTCGGCGGCCTCCCTCGAGATGGCGGCGACCTCCGGATGATTCGGCCGGACAAATGACGCCAGCAGTGAGCGGGCCAGCAACGATGCCTGGTTCGTCAGCATCGCGATCATGTACTCGAGTTGATCTTTTTCCGCGGTGAGTGCTTCGGCGACAGCATCGTTGTCGGCGGGTGCCGCAGCGAGTTCGGCAAGCTGTGCGATCAGCCGCTCGTGTGTTTCGCCGTGCCGGGGATCACCCATCCAGAACCACAGATCCCGTGGCTGGATGTGCACGTCGATATCGTTCCGGGTAAGGATGCTGTTGGTGGTCGCGTCCCGCAGAATGATTTCGCACACCGCTGTCGTCCGCTCGGCGACCTGGGACATCGCCCGCGGCGACAAGCTCACATACACCGAACTCACCGACGATGTGCCTTCTTCCAGCGCGCCGTCGTGGATGGTCCCCTCACCGAAGGTGATATCGGCGTCGCGGACCGCGACGGTAAGGGTCACATGGTCGTAGTCATCGGGAACCGACACCGAGATCTTCGTGATCTGCGGGATCTTGGCGGCAGAGGACGCCCATGACCACTGTCTGTTGATATCGGCATCGATCTTCGCGAACCCCGCCTGTTCCGTGCCCAGTTCCGCCGTCATGTCCGCCCCGTCCGCATGTTCGCGCCTCGACCTCATGTGCCTACTTGAAGCATCTAACCATCGCCCGCCGACACTCTGAGCGATCGTCCAACTCCCCTTGGATGGTTCCCGCGTAGCGGGAATGGTGCTCAGCGCGGGAGACCGGCGAAGAAGTCCCGGGTGACGGCGACGGCGTTGTTGGAGTCGCCGCCGCCGACGACGAGGGTGGCGAATGCCAGGTCGCCCCGGTAGCCGGCGAACCAGGCGTGCGAGCCGCCGGCGAACTCGGCCTCACCGGTCTTGCCGTACACCTGGCCCATTCCGTTGATCAGGTCGGCGGTGCCGCCGGTGACCACGGCCCGCATCATCGACCGCAGTTCGGTGAATACCGCGGGGGCGAGGGCGGGTCGGTCGCCGCCCTTCACCGTGGTCGGTTTACCCAGGATCAGTGTGGGCACCGGTGCCTTTCCACCGCGCGCGACGGTGGCAGTGGCCAGCGCCAAGCCGAAGGGGCTGACCAGGACCTTGCCCTGGCCGAAACCGTCCTCGGTGCGTTCGACGAGATCGGAGGCGATCGGCACCGACCCGGACACCGACGTGAGGCCCGCGATCGTGTAATCGGGACCGATACCCAGCGCGGCGGCGGTGTCGGGCAGATCCGATGGCCCCATCTGGCTGGCCAGTTGCGCGAAGCTCGTATTGCAGGAGGCCGCGAACGCCTGCAGCATCGACACGGTGCCGAGGGAGAACCTGTTGTAGTTGGGGATCCTGCGCGGACCGATCTCGATCTCGCCCGGGCACCCCACCATGGTGTCCGGGTGTGCCATGTTCTTCCGGATGGCGGTGGCGGCGGTGATGATCTTGAACGTCGAGCCGGGCGGGTACAGGCCGGCGGTGGCGATCGAACCCTGCCGGTCGGCGAGCGGGTTCTGCGCGATCGCCAGAATCCGGCCCGTCGATGCCTGCAGCACCACCATCGCGATGGGGAACCGTCCGCTCGCGTTGACCGCCCGCTGCGCCGCGTTCTGCTTGGATCGCGACAGCGTCAACGACACCGCCGGCGCAGGCTGGGGGGCGTGATCGGCGAGGATGCCGGTCTGCATGCCGTGGGAGTTGGTGGTCACCACCCGCCAGCCCGCGACACCCTCCACCTCGTCGCTGACGAGTGTGCGCACCTCCGACAGCAGTGCCGGTGCGAACTGCGGATCCTTGGCCACCAGTTCGGATTGCTCATTGGTGACCACACCGGGGATGGCGAGTTGGTCGCGGATCCGGTTGAACTGACCCTCGGTGATCCGCGCGATCGGGTACGCACCGTCGGTGGCGGTGGCCTTTTCGGTGATGGTCTGCACCGACAGGTCCGGCGCGTACGGACGCAGCGCGGCCACCATCGACCACACCGAGTCGACGACATCACCGCTTTGGGCGGCGACCTCGGCATCGAAGTTGATGCCGATGAGGGTGCCGTCGACCAGCACCTGCGATCCGTCGGACTCGTTCACGGTGGCCCGCGGCGCCGATGTGGTCTCCAGCAGCAGCCGCTGGTTGCGTCCCAGCTCGGGGTGGATATTGGTCGACGCCCAACGCACGGTCCAGCCCTGCGTCGACTTGGCGACCTTGACCGTTGCCGGATACTCCCAGGTCTGGCCACCGGCCAGCGTCCAGGTGTAGGTGACGTCGATGTCGGCGTTGTCGGTGGTGGTCCGCGCGTGTCCACTCGCGGACGACACCTTCTCGGCGGCCAGCCCCTGCCATACCCGGTCGATGTCGGCGCGGGCCAGATCCGGATTGTCGGTGAGGTCGGCGGCCGTGCCGACGTCGTGCGCGTCGAAGGCCTCCAGGTAACGCTCAAGCGCCTGCCGGGGGCCTTCGTCGACACTCGAGCAGCCGACCACGCTCGTCACCACGAGCACGATCACCGCGGCAATCACCGCACCGAAGATTCTCCGCCGCACCATTACCGGAGATTGTAGGGGGCGACCGGCCGTCATCGCGCAGGCACGCCCGGCCGGTCGTCCCCAAACGCGGCCACGCCGCACTAGAGTCCACATGGTGACCGCCTCACGCGACGTCGACCCCGACTTTCTCGCCCTGCCGCGACACCAACTGGCCGATGCGGCACTCTCGGCGGCGCTCGCCGCGGGCGCCTCCTACGCGGACCTGCGGCTGCACCGGCTCAGCAACGAGAGCGTGCAACTGCGCGACGGCGGACTGGAGTCCGCGGCCACCGCCGGTGAGATCGGCCTCGCCGTGCGGGTGATCGTCGAGGGCACCTGGGGATTCGCCTCCCATCCCGAACTGACCACCGATGTGGCGGCCGCGACCGCGCGGCGGGCCGTCGCGGTGGCGACCACGCTGGCCGTTCTGAACACCGAACGCATCGAGCAGGCCGACGAGCCGGTGTACGACGATGCGACGTGGGTCTCGGCCTACGGTATCGATCCCTTCGCGGTGCCCACCGCCGACAAGGTCGCGCTGCTCGCCGACCACTCGGGACGACTGCTGGCCGCCGACGGCGTCGACCACGTGACCGCCGCGGTGATGTGCGTCAAGGAGCAGACCTTCTACGCCGACACGTTCGGCAGTTCGATCACCCAGCAGCGGGTGCGGGTGCAGCCGCACATCGACGCCACCGCCGTGGACACCGCCGCCGGAACGTTCGAGACGATGACGACGCTCGCGCCGCCGTCCGCACGCGGCTGGGAGACCCTCGCCGATGACTCCGTGTGGGACTGGACCACCGAACTGGCCACGATCCCGGAGCTGCTGGCCGAAAAGGTGAAGGCACCCGGGGTGGTCGCCGGGCCCACCGACCTGGTGATCGATCCGACCAACCTGTGGCTGACCATCCACGAATCGATCGGCCACGCGACCGAGTACGACCGGGCCATCGGCTACGAGGCCGCGTACGCCGGCACCTCGTTCGCCACCCCCGACAAACTCGGCACCATGCGGTACGGGTCACCCGCGATGACCGTCACCGCCGACCGCACCGCCGAACACGGGCTGGCAACCGTCGGATTCGACGACGAAGGAGTGGCCGCGCAGCAGTGGGATCTGGTGCGCGAGGGCGTCTTCGTCGGATATCAGCTCGACCGGGTGTTCGCGCGCAAGCTCGGGCTCCCCCGATCCAACGGCTGCTCGTACGCCGACTCACCGCACCACGTGCCCATCCAGCGGATGGCCAACGTCAGCCTGGCCCCCGCCGCCGACAACACCACCACCGACGACCTCATCTCCGGCGTCGATGACGGCATCTACGTGGTCGGCGACAAATCATGGTCGATCGACATGCAGCGCTACAACTTTCAGTTCACCGGCCAGCGCTTCTACCGCATCCGGGGCGGCAGGCTCGACGGCCAGCTCCGCGACGTCGCCTACCAGGCCACCACCACCGACTTCTGGAACTCGATGGAGGCGGTGGGCGGGCCGTCGACCTGGCGGCTCGGTGGGGCCTTCAACTGCGGAAAGGCCCAACCAGGGCAGGTCGCGGCCGTCAGCCACGGCTGCCCGTCGGCGTTGTTCCGCGGGATCAACGTGCTCAACACTGCCGCGGAAGGAGACCATTGATGATCGGGGCCACCGAGGTCATCGACTCGATCCTGGCGCACGCACAGCGGCTCGCGGGTGCCGACGAGACGATCGTCATCGTCACTGACCGGGCCGAGGCATCCCTGCGCTGGGCGGGCAACTCGATGACCACCAACGGTGAATCGGTACAGCGGGTCACCACTGTCGTGGCCGTCGTGCGCCGCGCCGGATCCGCCCACGTCGGCACCGTCACCACCACCGATGTCGACCCCGACGCCCTCGCCGGGGTGGTGCGGGCCGCGCAGACGGCGGCCGCGACGGCACGTCCGGCCGACGACGCGTTCGCGCTGATCACCGGCACCGGGACCCCGGTGGACTGGGACGACGGCCCCGCCCGGACCGGGGCGGACGTGTTCGGTGGAATCGCGGGCGCGTTGCGGCACGGGTTCGACGCATCCGGCGGCTCCGACAGGCTCTACGGCTTCGCCCACCACCTCGTCGACACCATCTGGCTGGCGACGTCCACCGGGGTGCGGCGCCGATACACCCAACCCACCGGGTCGGTGCAGATCAACGCCAAACGGGGCGATGCGAGCGCGTGGTCCGGTGTCAGCACCCCCTGGTTCGACGATGTTCCCGTCGAACCGATGCTCGCCGACCTGTCGACCCGCTTGGACCGGGCGGCACACACCGTCGAACTGCCGGCGGGCCGGTACGAGACGCTGCTGCCGCCGTCGGCGGTCGCCGACCTGATGCTGTCGCTGAGCGCGGTGATGACCGGGCGCGGCGCCCAGGAGGGCCGCACCGCGATGTCGGCGCCCGGCGGCGGCACCCGGGTGGGCGAGAAGCTGACCGACATGGGCCTGACATTGAGTTCGGACCCGGCCGCCGCCGGGCTCGAATGCGCACCGTTCGTGTTCACCGGCACGTCGTCGGAAATGATGTCGGTGTTCGACAACGGATGCGACATCGGACGCGTCGACTGGATCCGCGACGGCGTCATCAACACGCTCGCCCATTCGCGTGCCGACGCCGCCGCATTCGGCACCGCACGGGCCACCGGAGCGTCGAATCTGCTGATGACCGGCGGCGACGCCGGCCTCGACGAGATGATCGCGAACACCGGGCGCGGCCTGCTGCTGACCACCCTCTGGTACATCCGCGAGGTCGATCCCACCACGCTGCTGCTCACCGGATTGACCCGCGACGGGGTGTATCTGATCGAGGACGGAACGGTGACCGGCGCGGTCAACAACTTCCGCTTCAACGAATCCCCGCTGGACCTGCTGCGCCGCGCCACACAGGCCGGCGTCAGCGAGATCACGCTGCCCCGCGAATGGTCCGACTGGGCAACCCGGGCACAGATGCCGTCACTACGCATCCCGGACTTCCACATGTCGTCGGTGAGCCGGGCGCAATAGCCGCTCAGTCAGTCGATGAGGACGGTTGCGAACGTGCCCACCTGCACGAACCCGATACGCAGATAGGCCGCCCGGGCCGGGGCGTTGAAATTGTTCACATACAGGCTCGCGGTGCGCCCGCCCGCGACGATGGCCTGCGCGACCGCGGCGGTGCCCGCCGAACCCAGACCCGCGCCGCGCCGCGCCGGATCGACCCACACTCCCTGAATCTGGCCGACCTTGCTCGACATCGACCCGACCTCGGCCTTAAAGACCACCTGCCCGTCCTCGAACCGCGCGAATACCCGGTTGGCGGCGATGAGAGACAACAGCCGGCGCCGGTAGGAGACGCCGCCGTCACCGGCACGGGGGTCCACCCCGACCTCGCCGATGAACATGTCGATGGCCGCGGGCAGATAGGCGTCCAGGTCGTCCTCGGTGACCAGGCGCACCGCGGGATCGGGCGCGGCCGCGGGCGGTCCGTCGAGCGCCATCAGCGGCTGATCGGGCCGCACCTCACGCGCCGGACCCCACTCGGTCACCAGGTCCTCCCACAATGGTGCGACCAGATCCGCCGGGCCGACGACCGACGAACACGCCCGCGGGCGCGACAACGCGCGATCGGCGAAATACGTCAGGTCCGAACGGGAACCGAGCAGCGGAATGAGGTTGGCTCCGGAGAAGCACAGCGACGTCGACGGGTGGTCGGCGGTCCACAACGCGCCGCCGAGCAGTCGGGGGTTGAGTCCGTGCACCTCGCACCGTGCCGCCACCATACACATCGGCACGGGGTCCGAGGCCAGTACGTCGGCGACCGCGGCGGCATCACGAAGGCCGAGCGGTCGATGTCCCACCACATTCAGCACGACAACTCCTCTGCCCACGCTCCTCGTCACACCCGGCGTATCACATGACCGTGACCACCGGAGGACCGGATTCCCTGTCCTGTTCAGTTTGCCCGGATTCCTCCGCGATTCGCAGCGCTTCGTCGATCAAGGTCTCCACAATCTGCGATTCGGGCACCGTCTTGATGACCTCGCCCTTGACGAAGATCTGTCCTTTGCCGTTTCCAGAGGCCACACCGAGGTCTGCCTCCCTGGCCTCACCGGGTCCGTTGACCACGCACCCCATCACCGCGACCCGCAACGGAACCTCCATGCCTTCGAGCCCGGCGGTCACCTCGTTGGCCAGCCTGTACACATCCACCTGTGCCCGGCCGCACGACGGGCAGGACACGATCTCCAGCTTGCGCGGGCGCAGGTTCAGCGACTGCAGGATCGCATCGCCCACCTTGATCTCCTCGGCGGGCGGCGCCGACAACGACACCCTGATGGTGTCGCCGATGCCTTCGGACAGCAGCGAACCGAACGCCACCGCCGATTTGATGGTGCCCTGAAAGGCGGGCCCGGCCTCGGTCACACCCAGGTGCAGCGGGTAGTCGCACTGGGCGGCGAGCTGCCGGTAGGCCTCCACCATGATGACCGGGTCGTTGTGCTTGACCGAGATCTTGATGTCGCCGAAGCCGTGCTCCTCGAACAGGCTCGCTTCCCACAACGCCGACTCGACCAGCGCCTCCGGGGTGGCCTTGCCGTACTTCTCCATCAGCCGCTTGTCGAGCGAACCGGCGTTCACACCGATACGGATGGGAATCCCGGCGGCACCCGCGGCTTTGGCGACCTCCTTGACGCGGCCGTCGAATTCCTTGATGTTGCCGGGATTCACGCGCACCGCCGCACAGCCGGCGTCGATGGCGGCGAAGATGTATTTCGGCTGGAAGTGTATGTCCGCGATGACCGGGATGTTGGCCTTGCGGGCGATCTCCGGCAGCGCCTCGGCGTCCTCCTGGCGCGGGCAGGCCACCCGGACCATGTCGCAGCCAGACGCCGTCAGCTGCGCGATCTGCTGCAGCGTCGAGTTCACATCGTGCGTCTTGGTAGTGCACATCGACTGAACCGAAATCGGGTGGTCGCTGCCGACACCGACCGACCCCACCATGATCTGGCGGGTCTTGCGGCGGGGCGCCAGCACAGGCGGCGGCGCCGGCGGCATACCGAGCCCGATGGCCATGGGGCCACTGCCCGACGCTGCCGGGGCTCCTTGTGCGACTGGGGAGTTCATGTATCTACCTTCTTGCTCGGGCTGGGCTGGGAGCGTGGATATGGTCGCGGGTGGTGCGAGTGTGGAGAGGGCTGGTCACCACAACCTGATGGGGTTGATGATGTCGGCGGTCACCGTCAGCACCATGAACGCTCCCATCACGATCACCACCGCGTAGGTCAACGGCATCAACTTCATGTAGTCGACCGGGCCGCCACCGGCCCGGCCCATCCACCGGCGCACCGTATCCCGGCACTTCTCGTACCCGACGATGGCCATGTGTCCACCATCCAATGGTAGTAGCGGCACCAAATTGAAGAAGCCCAGGAAGAAGTTGATCGTGATCAGGAGCATGAAGAACACGCTCCAGGCGCCACGCTCGGCGGCCTCCCCACCCATCGCCGACGCGCCGTACACACTGACCGGGGTGTCCTCGCCACGCGGACCGCCCGTCACCGCCGTCCACAGGTCGTCGATCTTCGACGGCAACGACAACAACGCATCCCAGGTCGCGGTCACCAGATGCCCGGTGAACTCGAACGTCCCAGGTATCGCCGACAACGCGTTGTACTCCAGCGGACCGATCGGGTCCGGACGTGTCAAGGTCACACCGATCGCACCGACGGTGACGCTCTTGAAGGTGCCGTCCGAGTTCCGCATCTTGCGTTCCACCTGCGTCACCGGGATCTGCAGGTCCACCGTCTGCCCACCACGCACTACCTGCACCGACGCGGTGCCCAGGGTGCGCTGCGTCGTCGAGATCAGATCACTGTTGTTGTCAACCGGCGAGCCGTTGATCGCCACGATCCGGTCACCCGGTCGCAGGCCCGCCACCTCGGCCGGGGCCACCCCGGTACACGGCAGCAACTCGCCCGCGGCATCGGTTGCCGACGCCACACAGCCCACCTTCTCCACATACACCGGAGCGTGATCGGCGTCGTCCCGCAGATTCGGCAGCCCCGCGAAGATCGCCACGAAATAGATGAGCACAAAACCGAGTACGAAATTCTGTGCCGGACCGGCGAGCAGCACCACGAACCGCTTCCACGGCTTCTGCCGGAACATCGCACGATCGCGTTCGTCCTCTGCGAGTTCGTCGTACGGGGTCATCCCCGCGATATCGCAGAACCCGCCGAACGGCAGCGCCTTCACGCCGTACTCGGTCTCCCCTCGGCGCACGGACCACACTGTCGGCCCGAAACCGACGAAATACCGCCGCACCTTCATACCGGTGGCCTGTGCGGCCCACATGTGACCACATTCGTGCCACGCCACCGACAGCACCAGGGCAAGGGCGAAGAGCACCACGCCGAGCGCGAACATCACGAATCAAACTCCATCCGTCACGCCTCCGTGAGGCGCACTGACACATTGCGGCCCGCTCGCCCGGCTCCCGGCGCCGACATTCCCGGGATCAGCGTGACCGCCGCGCCGGAAGTGCCGTGACCAGCTGTGCGGCACGCTCACGGGCCCACCGATCCGCGGCGAATACCTCATCCACACTACCGGGAGTCCCACGCCATTGATCTGCGTCGTCGATCACCTCGGCGACCGTCTCGACGATCTGCGGGAACCGCAGCACACCGTCGAAGAACCCCTGCGCGGCCACCTCGTTGGCTGCGTT
>Ga0116175_1000534_pt1 | contig 26664 bp, 21 predicted proteins | sample AD_UKC125_MetaG_FD_89802 | JGI IMG/M metagenome (GOLD analysis project Ga0116175, IMG submission 89802) | Active sludge microbial communities of municipal wastewater-treating anaerobic digesters from USA - AD_UKC125_MetaG | ecosystem: Engineered > Bioreactor > Anaerobic > Digestate | place: USA... | reverse complement strand
GCGTAACCGCCGGGCCCGTACGGATTCTGCTGATTGCCGCCGAGATACTGAGGGCCCGACATCGGCGCGGTTCCCGGCGCGCACCGGGGGTCGGAACCCTGCTGGTGTTGAGGGGCCGACTGGTACGGCGATGCCCCGAACTGCGGACCGGACTCCCCGAACTGGGCGGGCGGACCGGATTGGGCGGGAGGACCAGATTGGGTGGGAGGACCGACCGACGGATCCGGTGGTCCCCACGACGCGCCCACCACCGGGACGCCGCCCGTACCCGCCGGCGGCATCTGATGGGTCTGCGTCGCCGGATGCAGCGCCGTGATGACCGCGTGCGAGAACTCGCCGCAAGTGCCGAACCGGGTCACCGGATCGGGTGCCTGGGCCCGGTCGATGAGCCGATCGACCTCCGGTGACAGATCGGGTCGGCTCTGCACGATGCGGCCGTGTACCGAACCGGTGAAGATCTCCCGGGCCAGCGCGCCGAAGGCCTGCTGGTCGTCGATCCCCTGCGCGGCGAACGCGCCCGAACCGCCGGGCCCGGTGATACGTACCGACGGCATCGCTGCACGGCCGTCGACGATCTGCACCGAGCCCGCGTCCAACTGCCCGTGCGCGATGCCCCGGGCGTGTGCGGCGTCGAGTTCGGCCGCGATGCCGGCGAGCACCGCCGACGCCGCCGCGACGGGCACCGGTGAGTTCTGGTGAATCCACGTGCGCAGATCCAGCCCGTAGTCCTGCATGCAGTCAGCGTATCGGCACGCCGTCCGGTCCGTGGGGCACGCGGGTGATCCACACGACACCGCCGCGCCCCGGTTCGGCCGTACCTCGACCGCCGGGCTCGATAAGGTCAAGGGGAGGGTGTGCCGGGCCACTGACACAAGGGTGCGCTTGGGCACGACCACCCTCGACAAGTGATACTGGTAACGCTCAACGGTTCGGGCCACTGATCGTGACCGAACCGGACAACAGGAGACGAAAGCGGGACATGCACGTGGAGCAGCCGACCATCATTTACACCCTGACCGACGAAGCACCGATGCTGGCCACACACGCGTTGTTGCCGGTCATCCGGACCTTCACCGGTGCGGCTGGGATCAATATCGAAACCAGTGATATTTCGGTTGCGGCCCGCGTGCTGGCGGAGTTTCCGGAGAACCTGACCGAGGAACAGCGAGTGCCCGACAACCTCGGCGAACTCGGCAAATTGACCCAGTCGCCGGACACCAACATCATCAAGCTGCCCAACATCAGCGCCTCGGTGCCGCAGCTGATCGCCGCCATCAAAGAGCTCAAGGCCAAGGGCTACGACATCCCCGACTTCCCGGAGAACCCCACCACCGATGCCGAACGCGAGATCCGCGAACGGTACACCAAGTGTCTCGGTAGCGCCGTCAACCCTGTTCTGCGCGAAGGAAACTCCGATCGTCGTGCGCCCCGGGCGGTCAAGGAGTACGCCCGCAAGCATCCGCACAGCATGGGCAAATGGTCGATGGCCTCCCGCACGCACGTCGCGCACATGCGCCACGGCGACTTCTATCACGGCGAGAAGTCGATGACCACCGACCGCGATCGGGACGTGCGGATGGAACTGGTCACCGCCACCGGCGAGACCGTCGTCCTCAAGCCGAAGGTGTCCCTGGGCAAGGGCGACGTCTTCGACAGCATGTTCATGAGCAAGAAGGCGCTCATCGAGTTCTACGAGGAGCAGATGGAGGACGCCTACAAGACTGGCGTCATGTTCTCCCTGCACGTCAAGGCCACCATGATGCGGGTCTCACACCCCATCGTGTTCGGTCACGCCGTACGCACCTTCTACAAGGACGCGTTTGCCAAGCACGGGGAACTGTTCGACGAACTCGGCGTCAACGTCAACAACGGCCTGTCCGATCTGTACTCGAAGATCGAGACGCTGCCGGCGTCCAAACGCGAAGAGATCATCGACGACCTGCACGAGTGCCACGAGCACCGGCCCGAACTGGCGATGGTCGACTCGGCGCGCGGTATCTCCAACTTCCACTCCCCCTCCGACGTCATCGTCGACGCCTCGATGCCGGCGATGATCCGGGCCGGCGGCAAGATGTACGGCGCGGACGGCCGCACCAAGGACACCAAGGCGGTCAACCCCGAATCGACGTTCGCGCGCATCTACCAGGAGGTGGTCAACTTCTGTAAGACCAACGGCGCGTTCGATCCGACCACCATGGGCACCGTGCCCAACGTGGGTCTGATGGCGCAGAAGGCCGAGGAGTACGGCTCGCACGACAAGACCTTCGAGATCCAGGCCGACGGTGTGGCCAACATCGTCGACATCGCTACCGGTGAGGTACTGCTGTCCCAGAACGTTGAAGAGGGCGACATCTTCCGGATGTGCGTCGTCAAGGACGCCCCCATCCGGGACTGGGTCAAGCTCGCGGTCAACCGCGCCCGCAACTCGGGTACCCCGGTCGTGTTCTGGCTCGACCCGTACCGCCCGCACGAGAACGAGCTGATCAAGAAGGTGGAAACCTACCTTCAGGATCACGACACCGAAGGTCTGGACATCTCGCACATGTCGCAGGTGCGCGCGATGCGCTACTCGCTCGAACGAGTGGTGCGCGGTATGGACACCATCGCCGCGACCGGCAACATCCTGCGCGACTACCTGACCGACCTGTTCCCGATCCTGGAACTGGGCACCAGCGCCAAGATGCTCTCGATCGTGCCGCTGATGGCCGGTGGCGGTCTGTACGAGACCGGCGCCGGCGGTTCGGCGCCCAAGCACGTCAAGCAGCTGGTCGAGGAGAATCACCTGCGCTGGGATTCGCTCGGCGAGTTCCTCGCGTTGGCGGTCAGCCTGGAGGATCTGGGCCGTAAGACCGACAACGCCCGGGCCGGACTGCTCGCCAAGACCCTCGACGCCGCGACCGGCAAACTGCTCGAGAACGACAAGAGCCCCTCCCGCAACACCGGTGAGCTCGACAACCGGGGCAGCCAGTTCTACCTCGCCCTGTACTGGGCGCAGGAACTGGCCGCGCAGACCGAGGACGCCGAGCTGGCCGCCCGGTTCGCGCCGCTGGCCGAGAAGCTGACCGCAGAGGAGGACACGATCGTCGCCGAACTGGCCGCGGTGCAGGGTGCCGAGGTGGATCTGGGTGGCTACTACGCCCCGGACAACGCCAAGACCGACGCCGTGATGCGCCCGAGCGCCACGTTCAACAGTGCCCTCGCCGAGGCCGCCACGTAGTTCACCTCCGATGGCTCCGAGCAGGTGCCGCCCATCCGCCGGTTGAGGTGCGACGAGCGTTAGCGACGAGCCTCGAAACCCCGTGAGATGACATTGTTCGCTCACCGGGTTTCGAGGCTCACACGCTCACACCTCAACTACCGGGTTGAAGGTGTTCAGACCGGAAGCCGGTTCGCGGTGGTGCGGCGGACCTCGGTGAATCCCTGGATCGATGTCGACAGCGCCGATGCGGTGGGCCGACCGTCGACGTCCTCGGTTTTCGACACCATCACCACATTGTCGATGTAGGGCTGGATGGTGCTGGTGTTCTGTACGGTCGCCACGATGACGAGCTGGAAACCGAACTTGCGGAACGCCGACAGCGCCTGCTGGGCGAACTGCGGATCGGATTTGGAGAATGCCTCGTCGAGCATCAGCTGTGCGAACAGTGGCCGGTTGTCGTCGCTGTCGGGGGCGGCGAGGTTGAAGCTGAGCGCACCGGCGAGGCAGAACGCCATCAGTTTTTCCTGCTCGCCGCCGGAGTTGTCGCCGGCGTTGGAGTAGGTGCGGATGATGTCGCCGCTGGCCGAGTCGCGTTCCTCGCAGTAGAAGTCGAACCGGTTACGCACATCGAGTGCGTCCCGGGTCCACGCCCGATCCTCCGGGGTGTCCCCGGCCAGCCGTTGACGCAGCAGCAGGATGTCGGAGTACTGCTCCAGGATCGCCTGTTCGTCGCCGAAGCTGACGGCGGTGGTGCGGGCGGAGATCTGCCGCGCCTTCTCGTTGAGTTCGGCCACCGCGGGCAGGGTTTTGCTGCCCGGTTGCAACCGCAGCCGGGTGCCACGGTTGAACGCCACCGAACCCAGACCGGAGTTGACGCGCTCGATCTGGTCGACGATGCGCCGTTCCTCGGCGTCGGCGGCCATGTGCAGGTTGAGGATCGCGCCGGGGGCCTGTTCTGTGATGAGTCGGCGCATCCGCTCGTAGGCGGTCGGCAGTTCCCGGTCATCGATGCGCCGGCACACCGACACGTAGTCGTGGACGCGTTCGTCGAAGTCGTCGCTGTCGTTGGGGATGGCGTCGGGGAACTCCTCGTCGTAGGAGGCCACGATGCGGGCCAACTCGTCGCGGGAGCGGCGGGCGTCGGCGCGCATCCGGTCCCGGTCGCGGTTGACCGCTTTCATCAGTTCGCGCCGATACGGCTCGGGGGCGAGCACATCGAGCACCGCCGGTGATTCCTCGCGGAACCCGTCGAGGGTGGCCGCGGCCTGATCGGTGATGTCTTCCCGGGTCAGCCGGTCGGTGAGATCGAGCAGCTGGGTGCGCCGTCGGTCGTGGGTGGCGATCTTGTCACGTACCAGCGCGGCCTGCGAGATGGCGCCGCGTACCTGTTCCCAGATGTCCTCGGCCTTGCGTTGCAGTGCCTCCACGTCCGGGTTGGCATCCATCAGCAGTTCGTACTGGTCGGTGAGGGCGTCGACGCGTTCGTCGGCGGTGTCGGTGTCGATCTCGCTCCATGCGGTGAACTGTTCGCACACCCGGCGGTAGGCGTCGCGCCGCTGCTGCAGTTCGGTGCGGTCGCGGTCGATGGCGGCGCTGGCCTGGTGCGCCGCGTCGTAGAGGCCCTGCTCGTGTTCGAGTTCCTCACGCAGCGCGGCGATCTTGGCGTCGACGTTGCCGACGAAGATGTACTGCGAGGGCCGCAGTGCCTGCCTGTCGTCCTTGACCGCCAGTTTCGCCGAGTCCTTGCGCAACCCCTGGTCGGTGACCGCTGTGGAGTGGTTTCGGAACTCAGCCGGATCATCCACGCACACATGGCTTCCCATTCGCATCAGGATGGTGAGTGCTTCTGCGGCGCACGGATGGTCGGGGTCGACCGCTCGCAGGGTGGCGCCGAGGGTGCCCGGTTCGGGGGTGGGCATCGTGTGCCGTTCGGCATGGTGGAGTTGGATCCGTCCGCGCATGTCGTGGCTGTTCACATAGCGCAGCGCGGCACGGAAATGGTCGTCGGGCACCAGTAGTCGCAGGCCGGCCCCGCGCAGCACCTTTTCCACCGCCAGCCGCCAGCGGCCGGCGTCGGGACGTAGCTCCACCAGTTCGGCGACATAGCGTAGTTCGGACTCGTCGACCTGCAGATGGTTGGCGAGCATGCGGCGCATCTCGTGCTCGGCGCGCGGCAGCGTCGACCCGGCCTGCACCACCCGGTCGAGTTCGGTGGCCACCGCGTCGCGCTGCCCGCGTACCGCCACCTCGTGGGCGAGGGTTTCGGCGAACTGCGCCTTGCCCGCTTCGAGTTGGCTGTCGATGCGGGTGGCATCGTCCATCAGCTGATCGCGCAGTTCCCAGAACTGTTCGCCGTTATCGGGCAGCTCGAAACCCATTGCGGCGATTCGATGTTCGTAGTTGGTGCGTCTGATCGCGACCTCGCCGGCGAATTTCTGCGCCGCCGCCAGCTGTTCTTGCAGCGGCGCGAGGTCGCCGGTGGAGGTGGAGATTCTGGAGAGAAGGTTGCTGTGATCGGCGCGCAGCTGGTCGTGCTGGGCGGTCAGTGACGTGAGATCGCCGTCGAGGCGGGCGATCTGATCGTCGAGGTCGGCGATCTCGGGCCCGGCGGTGCGCAGTCGCAGATTGTTGAGGTAGGTGCGCACCGTGGCGGTGTCGATGGTGTCGAGCACGTTGAATGTGGCCGATTCGGCCGCGTACCGTTCTTGGACTTCCTCGATGTTGCCGAGGATGTTGCGTTTGCGGCGGGCCACGTCGAGCAGTTCGCGGGCGTGTACCAGCGGGTCGATCTGGTCGAGCGCATCTTTGACGCCGACGAGGCTGCGGGGTTCGTCGAGCATGAACTCGCGCACGAACTGGGCGAGGCCGCCGACGCTCTTGAGTGATTTCGCCTTGCCGAGCAGTTGCTGGGCGGCGTCGGACCCGCGGATCCCGATCAGCGAGTACAGGGTGGCCAGGTATTTGCCCTCCCCCGGCCCGCCGCGCCAGCCGTGTTCACGGAACCGTGCGGTGTTGTAGCCGCCGGAGGCCCATTCGTTGCACACGGCCGCGATGTCCGTGTCGCCGTCGTGGATGAAGTAGGAGCTGTGCGCGTCGGTCAGTTTGCCCGCGGTCAGCCATTTGAGGACCAGGCCGGTGATGGACGAACCCGAGGTGGAGGTGTAGGTGACGGCGATCGCCGCCCACGCCGGTCCGGTACCGCGCAGGTACATGATTTCGCGGGTGGCGCCCGAGCCGCTGCGCCGCTCTCCCCACGCGCCGCGCACATACTTGCCGACGGTGCGTTTGCCGCTGGAGGAGCCGGCGGCGGTCGCGTCGCCGGAGGCGTTGAAGTTGCGGCGGTGGTCGGGCAGGAAAGCCAGCGAAATCGCATCCAGCAGAGACGATTTGCCGCTGCCGGACGAGCCGGTGATGAGAGATCCGTTGGTGCTGAACGGGATCGAATGATAGCCGTCGAACACGCCCCAGTTGATCAGTTGCAGTCGCGACAGGTGGTAGTGGTCGACATCGCTCACCAGTGCGCTCCTTGCGTCGTGTTCAGGCGGTCCTGCGGCAGGTCGCCAGCACCGTCGGTGTCGGTCGTCCGGGCCCCGGTGGTGTCGATGTCGGTGGTGTCGCCCTCTGCGGCGTCGCCCTCTGCGGTGTCGGCGTCGGCGCCGGAGGAGATGAATTGCTCGAATTGCCGTTGCAAGTCGGTGATCACCGAGGCGGTCATCACCGCGGTGATCACCGGGCTCAGGACAAAGGTATCGGGGTCGTCGCGCTGGGCCCGCAGGAACTCCCTCTCCTCCATCTTGTCGACGGCGCGGTCGATGCGTTTGTCGAAGGCGGCCAGGTCGCGGTCGATGGTGTTGGTGACGCCGGCGAACATCTCGTGGATGTCCTCGCGGGTGACCAGTACGTTCTCCTCATGCGAGGCGCGCATGTACTTGGCCAGGTGCAGCGCCAGAATCGCGTCGTAGGTGTTGATCGTTTCGCGTTTGAGCAGTCTTCTGCCCCACCGGGAGTCGTAGCCGACCTGTTCGACGAACGCGATCTGCAACTCGTCGACGATTCGCAGCCGCAGATCCAGTTCGGACAGGCGCACGCGCAGGACGTCGGCGAACTCGGCCACCCACGACCACAACTGCGGCTGGCGTTCACCGCTGATGTGGCGGCGGGTCAGCAGGTTCTGCAGCGCCCAGCACGCACGGTCGGGCAGCTCGCTCACGTCGCCGTCGAACCTGGGCACCGTGGGTCCGTGGTCGGCCGAGGTCAGCGGTACCGCGGGCAGGTCGTCGTAGCCGGCGAACTCGTCGGGAACGTCTGTGGTGGTGGTGTCGGTCATGGGTACCTCAGACCTCGTCGATCTTCGATGTCGGCGGTCGGGATGTCGGCGGTCGGGATGGGTTCGGAGAACACCAGGGCGGGGATCTCGATGACGCGGTCGTCGCCTTCGAGTGAGCGGAAACGCACCAGTTCGGTCGTGGTCGGCGCGGAGCCGGGCTGTGTGAGGGCCAGTGACCACAGCACGATGACGTGCGCGAGATAGGCCTCGTCGAGGCGCTCGAGCACATCGGGCAGCGCGATGGGACCGGCGGAGACGGCCCGGTTGACCAGGTCGGTGAGTTCGACGGTGTCGACCTGCCCGGCGAGGGAGGCGAACGAACTCAGATCACCGCCGCAGTCGCCCGGCAGTGCCGGTGGCGGCGGTGCGGGGTCGCGGATCTCGAAGACCACCCGGCCGATGGAGGTGAGGTCGGGGGTGGCCAGTGGCATCTCGTAGCCCAGGCGCCGATCGGCCAGTGAGGTCTTGAGCAGATCGTTGGCGGTGGCGAGTGCGTCGCCGAGCTGGCGGGCGATGCCGCGGCTCTGCTCGAGGGTTCCGGCGGCGACGAACCGGCGGATCCGGCGGGCACAGCGTCGGCGGGTGCGGCCCACCTCGGCCATCTGTTCGCTGATCAGCGGAAAGAAGTCGGTCATCACCGCGCGCAGCCCCGGCTCCATGTCGGGCAGGCTGCGGGTGACGGTCTCGATGTCGCCGGTCAGCCGGGCCCGTTGCTCCGGGTCCTGGATCATCCGGGTGAACGCGTGGTACGACGCGCTCTGCGCCGATCCGAGCAGGATCTCGTAGTCGTCGAACAGTTGCCGTTGCCGGTCGCGGTAGACGAGGTCGGAGTCGCTGGGATCGTCGAGCAGGGCGGTGGTGATGCGGTCGAGCATGGTGCCGTACTGGGCGATGTCGGAGATCACCTGCTCCATCTGGTAGGCGATGGCGCGAGCCTCGTCGGTGGCGATCTGCAGATCCGGTTCGGGGCGCACACCGGCGTCCAGATCCGCCAGTTCGGCGTCGAGGTCGGCTAGTTGGCTGTGCAGGTCCTCACGGATCTGGTCGGGGTCACCGGTCACCTGCCCGGCCACCCGGTGCAGCCCGGCGGCGATGCCGCTGATGGAGCCGCCGGTGGCCACACTGTCCTCGCGGCGCCGGCGCCGCATGAAGTCGAGCACCGAACGTGCGTCCGCGGTCAGATAGCAGATGTTGGGTGCCACCGCGTCGGAGGTGTCGCTGACCCGGTGCAGCCACCCGTTGCGCGCCCACAGTTTGATCAGGTCCAGGCCCGTCGCCGTGTCCTCGACGTCGAGTTCGGTCATGTCACTGTCGAGGCGGGCGGTGAGTTCGGGTTCGGTGAGCCGCGAGCCGAAATCCAGGTGCCGTTCCATCAGCGTGACGTACAGGGCCGAGTTGGTGGCCGCGAACAGTCGCACCGCCGCCGACTTCTGGATCGACAGGTTCTCCTGCCACGCCGCGAGCACCGCCGGTTGTTGCTCGCTCATCCTCACCGCCTCTCGCTGCCGTAGGGTCACCGGGCCGACGGGAATTCGGCCCCGGGTAGTCTCCCACGCCTTACCGACACCGCGTTCGGTGGCGTTGAACCACGCGTGTCGGATCGGGCACTAGTCGGTTGGTGGCTCTGTCGCCGCCCCCAACCGATGCCTAAGCGGTAAGCGTTACTGTTGTACTGTCGAGCAAGGCGATCCCTTGCGGGGATCGATCACAATTCCGGGAGGACGATATGAGGCCCATCGCCGGCAGGACCATTGCCATCACGGGTGCCGCGCGGGGCATCGGGCTGGCCACCGCGCAGGCACTGCTCGATGCCGGTGCGCGGGTGGTGATCGGCGATCGTGACCTCGCCCAGCTCGGCGTCGCCGTCAGCGAACTGTCGGCTCGGGGCCAGGTCAGCGGCCACCCTCTGGATGTCACCGACGCCGAATCGTTCGCCGCGTTCCTCGACCATGCTCGTACCTTCGGCGACGGCAGGCTCGACGTCCTGATCAACAATGCCGGGATCATGCCGATCGGCGCCTTCCTCGGTCAGCCCGACCAGACCATCCGCGCCGCGGTCGAGGTCAATCTGTGCGGCGTGCTCCACGGATGCCGGTTGGCGCTGCCGGCGATGATCGAGCAGCGCAGCGGCCACATCGTCAATATCTCGTCGAGCGCCGGACTGGTGGCCGTCCCCGGGCAGGTGGTGTACGCGGCCACCAAACACGCCGTCGTCGGCCTGACCACCGCCCTTGCCGACGAGGTCGCGCCGCATGGCGTGGACGTCAGCGTCGTCATGCCGCCGTTCACCGCCACCCGGCTCATCGCCGGTACCGATCCCGGCGCCGCAGGCAAGCCCGTCCCCCCGTCCGATATCGCCGCGGCGATCGTGAAACTGCTCCACAAGCCCAAGACGCACGTCACCGTGCCCGGCTTCACCCGCTTCTTCGCCCCGTTCCTCACGATGCTGTCCCCGCGCGGGCGTCGCTGGTTCAACAAGCGTCTTGGCACCGATCGTGTCTTCCTCGATTTCGACACCGATGCCCGCCGCGACTACGAGGACCGTGCCAGCACCGCGACCGGGGTCGACGGCCGCCCGCCGCAGTGAGGCACCGGGTGGGTTCGGTCTAGGCCAGCCGGATGTCCACCGGGACCGCGTTTCCGATGGTGTGTCCGACAGGTGAACTGGCGAGCACCTTGGTGTGCAGTCCCTCCAGTTGTTCCCGTGAGGCCGGGGAGTCGATGGTGACCTTCGCGGTGACGGCCTCCACCAGGCCGCCGACGGCTTCGCGATCGACACCGTTGAGTGCGGTCGTGGCTGACTGGGTCATGGCGTGCTCCTTGGTTTTGATTGGAATCGAGTTGGCTGGAATCGAGTGGGACCTCATCGGGGCGGCCAGGGCGGTGCCCGGCGCGGATCGCCGCCGACGCTAGCGGTCTCGCCGCGGGCGGCCCACACTTTGAACCTCACTCGGTGCAGCATTGACCGGCGCGACCGGATCTGTCCTCGGTCACGTTCTCGGAACAAGCTGACGTCAACCAAGGGTTGACGGTCGTTGGTTGTCAACCTATGGTTGACGGCCGCCCGCACTGGTACCGTTCAGCGCCGACGCCAAGAAGGTTCTGGAACAGAGCTTCCGGGAGGCGTTGCGGCTCGGCCACAACTACGTCGGCACCGAACACATTCTGCTGGCGCTCCTGGAGGCCGAGAACGGCGCGGGTCCCCTGCACGCGGCCGGCGCCACCAAGGCCGCCACCGAGGCGTTCGTGGTGTAGATCCTGTCGGTGTAGCTTCGCGCCGTCCCCGGCCGGCCCCCCGACCGGCCCACGTCCGGACCGGCACGCACCGCGGCGGTCAGTCGGCGCGCAGGAGTATCACCCCGCTGGGGGTCAGACCCCCGCTGGAGACCACACCGACCTTGGCGCCGGACACCTGCCGCTCCCCCGCGTCACCGCGCAGCTGGACGATCGCCTCACGCAACAGACCCATCCCGTGGGTGCGGCCGTGAGAAAGCTGACCGCCGTGCGTGTTCAGCGGCAGGATGCCGTCGCGGGCGATGTTGTGGCCGCCGTCGAGGAAGTCCTTGGCCTCACCGATTCCGCAGAAGCCGAGCGCCTCGATCCACGACAGGCAGTTGAAACTGAAACCGTCGTAGAGCTGGGCGATGTCGACGTCGGCGGGTGTGAGGTCGGTTCGTGTCCACAGATGCGAGGCCGGCCCGAGGACCTGCGGCTCGTGGGTGGACGTGGACTGATCCCACGGCAGCGGTTCCATGATCTGGGTGCCCACGGCCTCCACCCGGATCGGCGTGACCGCCAGATCGCCGGCGGTGTCGGCGGCCGAGACGATAACCGCGACCGACGCGTCGCACGGCACATCACAGTCGAGCAGACCGAACGGGGTGGTGATGGACCGCGCCGCGAGGTACTCGTCCATGGTCAGCGGGTCCCGGTAGATCGCCTCGGGGTTGAGCGCGGCGTTGGCGCGCTGGTTCAGCGCGATCCAGCCCAGGGTCTCCTTGGTGGTGCCGTACTTGTGGAAATGACGGTGCGCGGTCTGGGCGAGCGTGTGGGCCGCGGAGATGGCACCGAACGGCATCGACCAGCCCATCAGCCCCGACGCGCGGCCCATCGCCGGCCGCGGCAGCCGGCCCTGTTTGACCCAGTCGTCGTTGGTGGCCTGCCACACGGTGCGAAAACACAACACATGCCGGGCCAGGCCGGTGGCCACCGCCATCATCGCCGCGATCACCGAGCCGCCCGGCCCGAAGGTCTCGCCGCCGCCGTTGTACCAGGTCGGGTTGATCCGCAAGGCCGATTCGAGCGCGGTGACCCCGCCTTCGCTGTAGCCGCCGTCGGCGGTGCCCGCCGGATAGGTGGACAGGCCGTCGATGTCGTCGAAGGTCAGTCCGGCATCGGCGACGGCGCGCTCACACGCCTCTATGGTCAGCGCCAGCGGCGGCCTGCCCAGGCGCCGGCCGATGCCGGAGGCACCCACGCCGCTGATGATGGCCTTGTCCTCGAACTTGGTGCTCGACGCGCGGGGCCGCACCCGTGCCGGGTAGTCCTGCGGTGCGATCTCGTCGTCGGGGATCTCCCGGATCACGGTGTCGTCGGTGCGTGGTCGGAACAGCGGGAACCACACGTCGCCCGAGGCGTCGCCCTGCTGGTCGAACACCACCTCGACCGGCTGCCCGAGGTGCACCTGATCGGGCTCGCAGCCGGTGATGCGGGTGGTCAGCCGCACCCGTGGGTCCTCGTCGAGGGCCACCTCCGCGATCACGTACGGCGGGGGGATGCCGGGCAGGCCGAACCGTTCGTTGACGGTGTAGCCGAACACGATTCCGTTGCCGGAGAGCTCCTGCGCGTGCTGCTCCCAGGACCGGCAGCGCGGGCAGATCGGCTTCGGCGGATGGATCAGTGCCGTACACGAATCACACTGGAGGACCCGCAGCACCCCGTCCTTGCCCGAGGTCCAGAAGAACTCGGTCTCCGGGGTCACCAGCGGCAGAACGGGGGGCGGGGCGTCACTCATCGGGATCCTCTCGGGCACACGATCGGCATTTACGGTAAGGCTAACAGTTGCCTGTCGTGCCCTGTTTCCGATCGTCCCGGACAGCGATACGCCCCACCCCCGGGGGCCCGCACCAGGGATCTGAGGGTCAGCCGATCGAACGGGCCCGCACCAGGCCCCCGTCGGCGGGAATCATGGTGACATTGCGGTGCTGCGGACGTTCGGCGGGCCGATCGGTGGTCTCCAGGTCGACGCGGCGCAGGATTTCGGTCACCACGGTGTTGAGCTCGGCCATCGCCAGCGGCGCGCCGAGGCATCGGCGGATACCGCCGCCGAACGGCATGAAGGTGTGCGCGGTGGGCCGGATGTCGAAGAACCGGGTGGGATCGAACGCGAACGGCCGCGGGTACAGATCATCGCGGTGATGCAGCAGCAGAATGCTGACCCCCGCGAACACCCCGGCCTCCACCCGCTGTGACCCGAACTGCCACGGCACCATCAGCGTCCGCGCCACCAGCGGCACCACCGGGCGCGCGCGCATCGACTCGTTGAGCAGGGCGTCGATGTAGTTGTCATTGCCGGCGAGCGCGGCTTCGCGGGCGTGGGCATACACCTCCGGATGCCGGGTCAGCCGCTCGAAGGTCCACGCCACGGCGTTGGTCGTCGTCTCGTGCCCGGCCAGTAGCAGGGTGACGAGCTCGTCGCGGATTTCGCTGTCCGGCAGGGGGTTTCCGTCCTCGTCCCGGGTGTCGAGCAGTAGCTGAGCGATATCACTGCGATCGGGGTCCGGCTGGGCGCGGCGTTCATCGAGCACCCGGTAGAGCGCTCGGTCCATCGGCCGCAGCACCACCTTGGTGAGACCGACCGGACTCGCCGAACGCGAGTTGAGCAGCTGGGCGAGTGTGGCCACAGGCCTGGCCGACCACCTCAGCAGGCGCAGCGTCGTGGCCCGCAGGTCGCGTTCGGCCGATGTTGTGGGGATGCCGTCGGGAAGGCCGAACACCGCCGACAAAATCACGTCGAGCGTGATCTGCTGGGCGATGTCGGCGACCGGCACGAGTTCGCCGACCGGCCAGGCGTCGATGTGTTTGGCGGTGGCGGTGTCGATACCGTCGCGGTAGGCGGCCACCGCCTTCCCGTGAAAGCGCGGTAGCAACATCGAACGCTGCCGACGGTGCCGGGCGCCGACCGAGGTCAGCACCGACTCACTCCCGACGATCGGGGCCAGCGGTGACATCCGGGTGGCCGACGGCGCCAGCCGGGGGTCGGCGGTCATCAACGATTTGATGTGTGCCGGATGGGACAGGATCGCGATCCGGCCCGGCCCGCCCGCGACCTCGTAGCGCAGTACGCCCGAATTCTCGGCGGCATCGGCGAAGAACATGTCCGCCGGCCGCCGGACGAGGCGGATGGACCGGGCCAGCACACCCGGTGAGGTGGATGGGCGGGTGAGTACCGATCGCACGTCGTCGGGTGCCGATGTCTCCAGCGGAGCCGCGCGTTCGTCGCCGCCGGTGATCCCGGACCTGACGTCGGCTCCGCGATGATGCCAGAGCCGGGTGGCGCCGGGCATGGAGATCGAGGGGGCGGTGAGGAGATTCATGTCTCGGAGCTCCTAGATCGTCGCGGTGTGTTCAACGATAGATCGTTGCCGGGCCCATCAGTGGCAGGTGGCGCGGCCGCACCCGGGTGGCCGATGGCTGCGGCCGCTTCTCGGCGGCGGCCTCGCGTCGGGCACGTCGGGCGCGCTGTTCGTCCTGCCGGTGCCGTTGGTCGATCGTGGCGTCGATCTCACGTTGACCGTAGTCGAGGCTCCCCGAGTTGTGCGCGAGCCCGGCAATGACGAGGATCGCGGCAATACTGATCAGTACCCACCACATCGGATTCTCCTTCTCGTCGGTAGGGAGACACGGGTTGCGTTTCCCTCTGCACACCACGGTATGAGGATCGTTTCCGCAGTTCAGCCGCCCTTGGGTGGAACTGGGTACTCGACCGTGGGCGGAGGACGAATCCACCCCTGGGTGGAGGTAACCGGGCCGGTGGAGGCGATACACTCGACCGATGCGCTGGCTGCTCAGGCGAAGTGAGATCTTGTTCTGCCGGCTGGGGTACGACTATCCGCCGGTCTATTTGCTGATCGCCGACGCCGGCCTGATCCTGTTCTGCGCGATCGCCACGATCCAGCGGTACGCCTCGGGTGTCTCGGGCAGCGACTGGGTGTATCTGGGTGTGGTGTGGGCACTGGCGGCGTGGCTGACCGTCGGCGAGCTGCTGATCTGCACGTTCGACGCGGTCGGCGGGCCGATCGACACCCTCATTCCGTTCATGATGATCGCGCTGGTGTCGGTGTTCTGGTGTGTGCCACTGGACCCCGGTGCCGCGCATGGCGACGTGGCACCACTGCTGCTGGCGCTCGGCGCGGCGATGTGCGCGGCTGTCGCACCGAACAAGCGAGGGGTACTACACCTCTCGATGTACCTGGCGGCCGTCGTCGTGGGGGTGGCGGTGGGTGCGACCGACCTGGGCTGGATGATCTCGAGCATGGTCGTTCTGGGCTGGGCCACCGGATTCCTGCTGCAGAAGCAACTGTTGCTGATGCAGGCCGAACGACGTGAACGCGCCAGGCAGTACGCACTCGACCGTGCCGGGATCGCCGCCGAGGTACACGATGTGGTCGCACATTCGTTGAGCATCGTGCTGCTCAACGTCACCGCCGCCAGGCGGGCCATCGAGTCGGGTCAGTGTCCGGAGAACGACAGCGATATCGCCGAGGCGCTCGATGCCTTGCGCGATGCCGAAGGCCAGGGGCGGGCGGCGATGAACGACGTGCGGCGCACGATCGAACTGCTGCGCGACGAGTCCGCACCCGAGCAGCCGCAGCCTGGCCTGTCCGACATCGAGGCACTGATCGACGGTTTCCGGCGGGCGGGATCGCCGGTGACGGCGCGGATGGAGCCGCCCGCCGTTGCGCTGAGCAGTGCGACCGAACTCGCGGTGTATCGGGTGGTGCAGGAATCGTTGTCGAATGCGTCCAAACACGCGGCCGGCGCACCGGTGAATATCTCGCTGGGCCCCGCTGAGCGGGCGGAGTTCGTGGTGCGCGTGTCCAATCCGGTCCCCGACGGCCACCCGGCCGGGACCCGCGGTTACGGACTTCCCGGCATGGTGTCGCGGGTGGAGAACCTCGACGGATCGCTGCGGGCCGGGGTCGAGCAGGGTCAATGGTGTGTGGAGGCGGTCTTCGGTGCCGTCGGGGCGGCCGAGGACGGCGTGGGGGTGAACAGGTGACGGTCGAGGATATCCGGGTACTGCTCGTCGACGATCAGGAACTGGTGCGATCGGGGCTGCGCCGAATTCTGCGCCGCAAGGACGGGTTCGACGTGGTGGCCGAATGCGCCGACGGCGATGAGGTGCCCGCCGCGGTCGCGGCCTGCTCCCCCGACGTCGTCGTGATGGATCTGCGGATGAAACGGGTCAGTGGGATGGAGGCCACCCGGCGGCTGGTGGCGTCGGCGAACGATCAGCACCGGGCGCCGCCGGTGCTGGTGCTCACCACCTTCAGCGACGAGGAGTTGCTCTCGGAGGCATTGCGGGCGGGGGCGGCGGGGTTCGTGCTCAAGGAGTCCTCGGCCGAGGAACTGATCCGTGCGGTCCGGTTGGTGGCGGCCGGTGAGTCGGTGCTCGACCCGGCGATCACCGCGTCGGTGCTGCACACCTATCGCAATGCGGGTGGTCCGCCGAAGTCGGATGCGGCCGCGCTGGACCGGTTGACCGCCCGGGAACGGACCGTGCTGGAACTGATCGCACGTGGTATGATCAACGATGAGATCGCCGCCGAACTGGTGATTTCGGTGGTGACGGTCAAGAGTCATGTGGGTGCCGTCTTCCGGGCGCTCGGCGTACGTGATCGCGCGGCGGCGGTGGTGTTCGCCTTCGATCACGGGGTGGTCGCCCCTCGCCGATGATCGGGTGCGGCCACCCCGACCCCGGCGGCAGGTTGTCCCGGCCGCAACCCGTGTGCCGGGCTAGGGTGACGGCATGGTTATGGCAGATCGCGCCGAGGTGCGCACGGCGTCGGCACCGATCACCGCGCTGGCGGTGGCCGGGCTCGCCGGCAACCTGCTCACCGGTCTCGCGCAGGTTCCGCTGCGGCGGCCCTGGCACGGACCGTCGGGGCTGCTCGACAATGTGGGGCAGGCGGTCACCCGGCAGGTGGTGCGGTCGTTGATGGGCTATTCGATGGGGTTGCCCATCGAGGAGTTGAGGTCGATGGAGAAGGTGCTCGACGGCATCTGCCGGTTGGTGATGCCGCCGTTCGTCGAATTGTCCGACGACGTCGAGATCACCGCCGACGTGGTCGGCGGTGTTCCCGGGCTGTGGTGTCGCGCCAGGGCCAGCACCGACGCCTACGTCGGTGAGGGCGAGCAGAAGGATCCGATCGGTGCCACCATCCTGTATCTGCACGGCGGCGGATACATCGGCACCTCGCCCATGATGTATTCGGCGTTCGCATCGTCGCTGGTACAGGCGACCGGCGCCGAGATCTTCATCGCCGACTACCGGATGGCGCCGGAATTTCCGTTCCCGGCCGGTGTTCTCGATGCCGCCGCGGTGTACCGCGACCTGATGGACCGTGGCGTCGATCCCGAGCACCTCGTCGTCGCCGGGGATTCGGGCGGTGGTGGGCTCGCGGCGTCGTTGCTGATCTATCTGCACGAGAAGTTGATGCCCGCGCCGGCCGCCCTGGTGCTGTTCTCCCCCGAGATCGACCTCGACCTCGACCATCCGTCGATGGTCGACAACGCGTCGAAGGACATTCTGCCGTGGAGTATTCCGGTCGCCCCCTATCTGCACGGCGTGCAGCCCAACGACCGGAGGGTCTCGATCGCGCATGCCGACCCGGACCCGGCGTGGTTTCCGTACACCTTCGTGTGCTGGGGCGCCGACGAGATGCTGCGCGACGGCATCCGCGAGTTCGTGCAACGACTGCGGGACAACGGGATCGAGGTGTGGGCTATGGAAGAGTACGGAATGTTCCATGTCTTCCCGATCCTGATGCCGTGGGCGGAGGCCTCCAAGCGGGTGTTCCGGTCCCTCGACCGGCTCGCCCGCCGGCACGTGCGACCGGACCCGGAGGCCAGCGCGACGCACTGAGTCGACGCACCGGGCCCTCGCCGGTGCCGGGCTCAGTCGCCGGTGCTGTCCTGGCGCCGGTAGGCGGCGATGATCGGGGCGAGTTCGTCGGGGGTGGCGCCGTGCAGGATCACCCGGTCGGCGCCGTGGCCGAGTTCCTCGCGTATGCGTCGGGCACACCGTTCGGCGCTTCCGGTGGCGGCGTGCTGTGTCCATTCGGCAGGCAGCAGCTTGTCCTGGATGTAGCGCAACTGCTCGTCGGTCGCGACGCGGTCGATGGCGCCGGGGATCGACTGCACCACCTCGTCCTCCCGGAACCGTTGCAGCACGGCCGGATCCCAGTCGTTCGTGGACACCATCAGGTCGCCGTAGCCCTGTAGGTAGGTGGCCAGCCGACCGATCAGCTTGCTGCGCCGATCCTCTTCGGGCAGGTGATCGCCCACGGTCGCCAGACAGGACCACACCCGCACGTCGTCGGGGTCGCGGCCGGCACGTTCGGCCGACTCCTTCACCGTGGCCACGCACCGTTGCAGGGTTTCGGGGGCGAAGTAGGTGTGCAGGACGACATCATCGAAGGCGCGGCCGCCGAGTTCGAGGGTGTTGGGCCCGAACGCCATGATCGCCAGCGGGATGTCCTCGTCGAAGTCGCCGTCCAGGTAGAGCGTCTGGTATTTGCCGAGCGGTCCGTCGTAGTCGACGTAGGAGCCACCGTGCCACAGGCTGCGCATCACGGTGGCGAACTCCTCCATCTGCGCGGTGGTGATCGGCGGGATACCGAACGCCGAGTAGAGCGCGGCGACACCCCGGCCGATCCCGAGGGTGAAGCGGCCACCGGACAGCCTGTGCAGGGTGGTGCCCCAGGACGCGGTGATCAGGGGATGGCGGGTGTTGTGGTTGGTCGCGCCGGTGGCGATCTGCATCCGTGAGGTGACCGCACACGCGGCGGCGCTGATGGTGGTGGCCTCCTTGAGGTTCCAGCGTTCGGACACGAATGCGGTGCCCAGGCCCAGTTCCTCTCCCCTGCGGGCCTCGTCCATCACGCCGGCGGGTCCGGCCCCGCCCGCGCCGGGGAGCAGATAGTAGCCGAGCTCATCGAGGACGCGGTCGTCGGATTCTGTGGTCATCGGTGCGGTCTCCTTCAGATGGACGGTTCGCGGATCAGGTCGAAGGTGCCGAGCTCGCGGATGGCGCGTGATGAGCGAGTCAGCAGGGTTCGCATCATTTCTTGTGACCTGTGTGAGGGGGTGGCGATGTACACGTACCCTATCGTCGCGATCGGTTTGAGCTGCATGACTCCCAACCGGTAGTCGTCCCAGCAGGTTTCGGCCGGGTAGTCGGTGACTCCGAGTTCACCGAGCCGGCGATGGTAGGTGGCCACCAGGTCGCGTTCGGCGTGCGCCCGGGTTTCCGGCGGCAGCCCGCCGGTCACGACGTCGGAAGGTCGCGCACGAGGTTGCCGATGGCTGTGTTCCGCCGGTCCACGACCCTGAGCGAGCTCGCGCCGGGTGCGAAAAGCACGTTGTTGAGTCGGCAGTCTCCGTGCAGGATGCTGAACCGTTCGGATGCGACCAACAGCCCTGTCGGGCCACCGAGTTCGTCGATACGGTGAGATTCGGCCGAAAGATCAGGAGGCGCAAGGTGAGTGACCACGAAGTGAAGATGATCGTCCTGTCCACCGACAATCTCGATGAGTCGATCGCGTTTTACACCGACACCCTCGGGTTCCCGCTGAAATTCCGCGACGGCGCACATTTCGCCGCCCTCGACGGTGGCTCTGTCACCATCGCACTGGCCACCGCGGTGGATCACCCGATTCACGGGCAAGTGGTGGTGGGTGTCAAGACCACCGACGTCGACGCCTCGGCGAAGGCCGTCGAGGCGGCGGGCGGTGGAATCGTCCAACCGGCCTACGATGACGCACATGAGCGTCGGGCCGTCGTCTACGACAACAAGGGCAACGGCCTGGTGCTCTACAGCCCCCTCAACAGGTGAGCGATGCTTGGGCCGGGGCGGTCCGGTCGCCGCCGTCGAGGGCGCGCACGGTCAGGCCCCACTCGGTGAGAAGCTCCCCGCTCACCACGATGCGGCCGGTATGCCTCGGAGGTGTGCTGCTACTTCCCCGGTTTGTCCCCGACCCGGGCGGACCTGGAAGCGTTGGTCGAGTCGGTATACCGGATCGACGCGCCGGGATCGGATGTCTCGTCGCCGCAACGGTAAACATCACCGTGTGGGTGACGTGATGCTGTTCACAGATGTATGTTGGCGTGATGCAGAGCGCTGAGCAGCACACCGGCAGTACTCTCGTCGCCCACCCCGATCAGGTCACCGCCGACTGGCTCGGTGGTGTGCTCGGCACCCGTGTCGAGGGCTTTGTCATCGACACCGTCGGCACAGGTCAGGTCAGCGATTGCTACCGCATCACCCTGCGCTACGGGCCGGGGGCGTCGGGACCGGCGTCGGTGATCATGAAGGTACCCGCGGCCGACGCCAACAGCAGACAGACGGGATCGGGTCTGGGGCTGTACGAAGCCGAGTTCCGTTTTTACCGGGATATGTCGCCGCATCTGCACGATGCGCCCCTGGCGCTCTGCCACAGTGCCGAGATGGACACCGGGACCGGGGATTTCCACCTGCTGATGGCGGACGCCGCACCGGCGGTGCCCGGCAACGAACTCGACGGCGCCACCCCCGAACAGGCACGTGCCGCGGTGGCCGGCCTCGGGCGCCTGCATACGCTGCTGGCCCAGAACCCCGACCTGGTCCGGGGCCAGTGGCTCGACCGCATGAGCAACGTCCTGAGCCCCGAACTCGTCGCCCAGCTGTACGCGATGTTTCTCGACAGGTTCGGCGCCCGCCTCACCGCCGACCAGCGTCGGGTCTGCGACGGGCTGGTCGACGGCTTTGCCCACTACATGCAGCTCGCGGCCGCCCAGCCGCAGGGGCTGATTCACGGCGACTTCCGGCTGGACAATCTGCTGTTCGGTGACGGCCGGAGCGCCCCGGCACTGAGCATCGTCGATTGGCAGGGCGCGATGCGGGGCGCGGCTCTCAACGATCTGGCGTACTTCCTGGGCTGCGCCCTGACCGAGCAGGTCCGCGCCGACCATTTCGACGAGCTTCTCGAGGTCTATCTCGCCGCGCGCACCGACGCCGGCGCGCCCGGGGCGGACGATGTGCGCGAGAGCGTCCGGCTGCTGAGTTTCGCCGGTGTGACGATGGCGATCGCGGCGTCGGTGTTGGTGGAGCAGACCGACCGCGGCGACGAGATGTTCATGCTGATGCTGAGCCGTCAGTGCGCGTTCGTGATCGAGAGCGATGCGCTGGCGTTGCTGACCGCGTCCCCGGACGCGCGCCTGCGGCCGGCACCGACCGACGAACGCCCGCACCCGGCGACGGCCGAACCGTGGTGGGGGGAAAGCTGGTACGCCGATTTCGTCGACGAGAAGGCCGGGATCGGCGGCTGGTTCCGGCTCGGGGTCATGCCGAACGAGAACACCACCTGGGTGCACGGCTTCCTGTGCGGCCCCGACATGCCGACCGTCGCCGTCAATCAGACCCTGCCCGCGCCGTTGCCCGATCCGTGGCAGATCACCACGCCCACCATCGAATTCGGACACGAGATAGACGTGCCGCTGCATCGCAACAGGTGGACGTTGCGCGGCACCGCACAGGCCTACGCCACCCCGTCCGACGCGCTGCACGGGACACGCGGACGCGCGGTGCCGATCGACGTGGATCTGGTGTGGCGCACGAGCGGCAGACCGTATCGCTACTCGATCGTTCCGCGCTACGAAATACCGTGCACCGCATCCGGGACCGTCCGGATCGGCGACACCACACACACCATCGCCGACGTCCCCGCCCAGCGCGACCACTCGTGGGCGCCCCGCGACTGGTGGTCGATGGACTGGACGTGGAGTGCGCTGCACCTGGACGACGGCACGCACGTGCACGCCGTGCAGGTCAGGATTCCCGGATTCGAGGCACCACCCATGGGTTACGTGCAGTCCTCCGGCGTCCCCATCGCCGAGGTCACCGCCGTGGTGCCCACCGAAACCTTCGCCGGCGACGGCGAGATCACCGAGACCCGTGTGGCGGTGGAGCCCGGTGGGCTCACCCTGACACTGGCAACCGCCGGACACGCACCCATCGCACTGGTCGACGGCGCCGGCCGCACCACGCACTTTCTGCGCACGTGGGGCCCGATCACCACAAACGACGGCCGCCACGGTGTCGGTTGGGTTGAATGTAATCAGGTGCAACAACAGTAGGGAGCCTGCAACATGTCCATCGTCGTCGTCGCGACCATCACCCCCCGACCGGGCGCCGAGGACGCGGTCCGCAACGCGTTGCTCGCCGCGATCCCCGAGGTGCACGCCGAACCCGGTTGCGAGAAGTATGCGTTGCACGAATCCACCGGCGAGACCACCTCATTCGTGATGCTCGAGCGTTGGGAGTCGGTGGAGGCCCTGGCCGTCCACGGCACCGCACCCGCCCTGGTCGCACTCGGCGCCGCGATCGGCGACCTGCTCGCCGCACCGCTCGATGTGCGGACCTTCACCGCCACCCCGGCGGGTGCGGAGGACAAGGGCGTGATCTAATCGGCCGCCGGCCCGTGCCGAAGGCTCGCCGCACCCGCCCGGAACAGAACATGTCCCGGCGGTGTTGAGTGCGGGTATGGCAACCATTGACCTCAAGACCGCCGACTTCGATTCCACCGTCGCCGACAACGATATCGTTCTCGTCGACTTCTGGGCATCCTGGTGCGGGCCGTGCCGCCAGTTCGGGCCGATCTTCGAACGGGTTTCCGAGAAGCATCCCGGGGTGGTGTTCGCCAAGGTCGACACCGAGGCCGAGCAGCAGCTGGCCTCGGCCGCCGGTATCAAGTCCATCCCGACGCTGATGGTGTTCAAACAGGGATATCTGGTGTTCAACCAGGCCGGTGCGTTGCCGCCGGACGCCCTGGAGGATCTGGTCAATCAGGTCATCGATCTCGACGTCGAGAAGGCACTGGCCGACCAGGGCTGACCAACTCATACTGTAAGGTGTTCGGTTAGCTCCACGGTGGCACCTGCCGGTCGCTGCCGAACATCTCATAGAAGGCGACCTCGATGGCCGATCAGCAGCAAGAACCGACTTTCATCCAGAAGATCCTCATGAAGGTTGCCATCAAGGTCTACCAAATCAAGCAGAAATTCAGTAAGCCCGCGCAGTAGTGCGCCATAGGTGCGCCGGCACCGTTCTTCGACGGCCTGTATCCCTGAGGTGGATACAGGCCGTTTGTGCTGCTCCCCATCGTGTGGCCGCGGCCACGCTTAGGTAGCGTGTACCCGGTGAAACTCAAGCATGGGATCGTTGTCTCCGTAGCGCTCGCGGGATTGCTCGCGGGCTGCGGCTCGTCGGATTCCGATTCCGACGACACCGCCGCCAACACCAGCGCAACCGCCGCCCCCGATTCGGGCAGCCTGTCCTGTCCCACCGACGCCCCGGCCGCCGACACCGCACCGCAGTGGACGCTCGACGGTGAGAGCGGCAAGTTGGAGATGGTCGGCTCCACCGACAGCGCCGGACCGCTGATCAAGGTCACCAAACCGTTCAAGGTCACCGAGACCACGGTCAAGACGTTGACCGAGGGCACCGGCCCCGAGGTGAGCGACACCGCGACGGTGACGGTCTGCTATACGGGCGTCAACGGCCGTGACGGCAACGTCTTCGACAGTGCCTACCAGCGTGGTGAACCGAGCTCGTTCGGTGTCGCCGGTGTCGTCGCCGGCTTCGGCAAGGCGCTGGTCGGCCAGAAGGTCGGTTCGACCGTGGGTGTGGCGATCATCCCGGCCGACGGCTATCCCGACGGCCAGCCGGGCGCCGGGATCGAGAAGGACGACACCATCGTATTCGCCATCAAGATCCTCGCCGCCCAGTAGCCACGGGTCACGCCGGTCGCTGCTGGATGCGGACCATGTTTCCCGACGGGTCGCGCACCGCGCAGTCACGCAGACCGTACGGCTGATCCGTCGGCTCCTGAATGATCTCGGCGCCGCCTTTGACCAGTGTGTCGAAGGCGGCACCGAGGTCGCATGTCGGTGATAGCCATGCCGCCCCGGCGCAGCGCCGCCGGGTCCCGGGCCCGTTGTGGCGCGATGCCCACCGGTCAGCTGCCGACGTAGTCGGCCAGGTGCGTGCCGGTCAGTGTCGAGCGGGCGGCGACCAGTTGGGCGGGGGTGCCCTCGAACACCACCTGTCCGCCGTCGTGACCGGCCCCCGGTCCCAGGTCGATGATCCAGTCGGCGTGGGCCATCACCGCCTGATGGTGCTCGATGACGATGACCGACTTACCCGAATCAACCAGCCGGTCGAGCAATCCCAGGAGTTGTTCCACATCGGCCAGGTGCAGGCCGGTGGTCGGCTCGTCGAGAACGAACACCTGCCCCTTCTCGGCCATGTGGGTGGCCAGTTTGAGTCGCTGGCGTTCGCCGCCGGACAGGGTGGTCAGCGGCTGGCCGATGGTGATGTAGCCGAGGCCGACATCGGCCAGCCGCTGCAAGATCTTGTGCGCGGCGGGGATACGTGATTCGCCCGCGCCGAAGAACTCCTCGGCCCGGGCCACCGGCATTTCCAGGACCTCGCTGATGTTGACTCCGGCCAGCGTGTAGTCCAGGACGGCGGTGCTGAACCGTTTGCCGCCGCATTCCTCGCAGGTGGTCGCCACCCCGGCCATCATCGCCAGGTCGGTGTAGATGACGCCCGCGCCGTTGCAGGTCGGGCAGGCGCCTTCCGAGTTGGCGCTGAACAGTGCCGGTTTGACGCCGTTGGCTTTGGCGAAGGCCTTGCGGATCGGGTCGAGCAGCCCGGTGTAGGTGGCCGGGTTGGAGCGCCGGGACCCCTTGATCGCCGACTGGTCGATCACCACAACACCCTCGCGCCCGGCGACCGAGCCGGTGATCAGCGAGCTCTTACCGGAACCGGCGACGCCGGTGAGCACGGTCAGCACCCCGAGCGGGATGTCGACGTCCACCGCGCGCAGATTGTGTGTGGTAGCGCCTCGGACCTCGATAGCACCTGTGGGAGTTCGTGTTTCATCCTTGATCACGGCCTTGTCGTCGAGGTGGCGGCCGGTGAGGGTGTCGGCGGCGCGCAGCCCGTCGAGGTCACCGGCGAACACGATCTGCCCGCCTTCGGAGCCCGCGCGCGGGCCGAGGTCGACGATGTGGTCCGCGATCGCGATCGCCTCGGGTTTGTGCTCCACCACCAGTACCGTGTTGCCCTTGTCGCGCAATGCCAGCAGAAGCGTGTTCATGCGGGCGATGTCGTGCGGGTGCAGCCCGATCGTCGGTTCGTCGAAAACGTAGGTGACATCGGTCAGCGACGAGCCCAGATGCCGGATCAGCTTGGTGCGCTGTGCCTCTCCCCCGGACAAGGTGCCCGACGGGCGTTCCAGCGACAGATAGCCCAGGCCGATGTCAACGAACGAGTTGAGCGAGGACGACAGGGCCGCGAGCAGCGGTGCGACCGACCGATCGTCGAGTGTGGCAATCCACTGGGCCAGGTCGCTGATCTGCATGCGGCACGCGTCGGCGATGCTGATGCCGTTGATCTTCGACGACCGCGCGCCCTCGGTGAGACGGGTGCCGTCGCAGTCGGGGCAGGTCTGAAAGGTGATGGCGCGGTCGACGAATGCGCGGATGTGCGGCTGCATCGCCTCACGGTCCTTGGACAGCATCGACTTCTGGATGCGCGGGATCAGGCCCTCGTAGGTGACGTTGATGCCGTCGACCTTGATGCGCGTGGCCTCCTTGTACAGCAGGGCATCGAGTTCCTTCTTGGTGAACCTCTTGATCGGCTTGTTGGCGCTGAAGAATCCCGAATTGCCGAAGATGCGGCCGTACCAACCGTCGACGGTGTAGCCGGGGATGGTGAGCGCGCCCTCGGCGATCGACTTGTTCTCGTCGTAGAGCGCGGTCAGGTCGACGTCGGACACCTTGCCCATGCCCTCGCACCGCGGGCACATGCCCCCAACGACGGCGAAGTCGCGGCGCTCCCGGACCTCGCGGCCGCCCTTGGCGTAGCTGACCGCTCCCGCGCCGGAGACGGAGGCGACATTGAACGAGAATGCCCGGGACGACCCGATGTGCGGTGTTCCCAAGCGGCTGAACAGGATTCGCAGCATCGCGTTGACATCGGTGACGGTCCCCAGCGTCGATCGCGGGTTGGCGCCCAGGCGTTCCTGATCCACGATGATCGCGGTGGTCAGCCCTTCGAGGACATCGACGTCGGGGCGGCCGACGTTGGGCATGAATCCCTGCACGAATGCGCTGTAGGTCTCGTTGATCATGCGCTGGGATTCGGCGGCGATGGTGCCGAACACCAGAGAACTCTTTCCTGAGCCGGAGACACCGGTGAACACGGTCAGCCGCCGTTTGGGCAGCTCGACATCGACGTCCTTGAGGTTGTTCTCGCGTGCCCCCAGTACGCGGATCACATCGTGCGCATCGGCTGGATGTTGCTCGGGCGTGCTGGGCTGGTTACGCGGTGGCATGGATTCGAGAGTATCCCGCTGTGCTGCTGTACCACTCGTGCCCGGTCATTTGAGAAGCCGGCATCGGCTACATGTTCTGACCATGTTCAGTGAACCGGTTCAGTCAGGGTGTGGTCAGGGGTGCGGGTGGTGCAGGGCCGGCGGCACCCGCCGTGCGAGTTGGTGCGCCGGGTGTCGCCGGTCATCCGAACAGATGAATCTGATAAACATCAGATAAACATGGAACCTTTCGGCCTCCCGGTGCGTCTGATTCGCGGATGTCACCGTCGCAGAAGATGTCACCGTCGTAGAAGGGAGCCACCATGTCCACGCACAGTTCGCTGGGTGCCGCCGTCAAGGCCGCCGTACACGATCTGCTCGTCCTCGACCCGGACGAGGTCACCGCGATCGCCGCACGTTGGGAACACGCCGCCGAGGAGGTCGGGCGCCTGGCGTTCGATCCACCCCGCCGGATCGCCGGAACCTCGAGCACCGTG
>Ga0116175_1000533_pt1 | contig 26674 bp, 27 predicted proteins | sample AD_UKC125_MetaG_FD_89802 | JGI IMG/M metagenome (GOLD analysis project Ga0116175, IMG submission 89802) | Active sludge microbial communities of municipal wastewater-treating anaerobic digesters from USA - AD_UKC125_MetaG | ecosystem: Engineered > Bioreactor > Anaerobic > Digestate | place: USA... | reverse complement strand
TTGCGCGCGAGCGTCTGAAGCAGCTGCATCAGCAACATCATCCCCGCGGGAAATAATGCCGCCATGTCCAGGAATGAAGACTTTCCCATTACCCAGGCGATCCGGGTGCTACGCAGCACAAGGGTCGAGTTCACGCCGCATCTCTACGACTACGTGGAGCACGGCGGCACCGCGCATTCGGCCGCCAGCCTCGGTGTTGACGAGCACACGGTCATCAAGACCATCGTCCTTGAGGACGAGCGCAAGCAGCCACTGATTTGCCTGCAACATGGCGACCGCGAGGTCTCAACAAAAAATCTGGCGCGTGCGATTGGCTGCAAGACCATCACCCCCTGCACGCCTGAGGTCGCCAACCGCCACACTGGTTATCTGGTCGGTGGTACCTCACCATTCGGCACCCGCAAACCGATCCCGATTTACCTGCAGGAAAGTATCACCGCGCTACCTCGCATCTTCATCAACGGCGGCAAACGCGGGTTTCTGGTCGGCATCGCTGTCGACGATCTTGTACGTGTGCTGAAACCCACACTGGTGGACGCTGCGGCGTGATTCAGAACGCCGCAGTCGCAAGACAGCGACAGCTTTAGTACATTATGCGGATGTCATCGCCACGCCCGTCGTCCGCCCCGAAAACCAAAGGAGCCGCCCCCCGCCCTTGGGCGTTCGCCGGCGGTAGCGACGTCGGGCGCGAACGGGCACACAACGAGGACGCGATCCTGGTTGATCCGGAGCGCAAGCTGGTGGTGCTGGCCGATGGTATGGGCGGCTACCAGGCAGGCGAAGTTGCCAGCCAGCTGGCGGTGGATGTGGTCCGCGAAGAATCCGCAGATCTGAGCATTTCCGACAGCGAATTGGGCCGGATTGACCCCGATACCGGAATGTCGGTCGCCATGCGACAGTTGCGCAGCGCCATCGAAAAGGCCAACAACCGCATCTGCAGCGTGGCCCGTGGCAAGGAAGAGCTGAACGGGATGGGCACCACCATCGTGGCGGCCCGCTTCTACGATGGTCGGGTCGGCATTGCCCACGTCGGCGATTCCCGCTGCTACCGGTTTCGCGACCACTCGCTCGAGCAGTTGACGCGCGATCACTCCTACGTGCAGGATCAGCTGGAAAAGGGCCTGATTTCCGAGGAAGACGCCAAGAATTCGCCGCAGAAAAACCTGATTACCCGCGCGCTCGGCATCGATGCGATCGCCGAAGCTGATGTGCAGGAATTTCGCACGCGGCCGGGCGACATCTATTTGCTGTGTTCCGATGGCTTGTCCGATCTGGTCAACCCGGAGGCGCTGCTGACACACCTGTCAACTGAACGACCGCCCGGCGATTACACCAAGCGGCTGATCGACGCGGCAAACGCCAACGGTGGTCGTGACAATATTTCGGTCATCATTGTGCGGGTGGGGGATCCGCCGATCGCTGACCTGTGGTGGCAAAAGTTCCTCAAGAAGCCCGCCGACAAGAAGTAGCGCAGAACCATGGCAAAGCTTTTCTGGTTGCAACCGGACAACACAATCGTCGAATTTCCGCTCAAGGCTGAACAAAACCTGATCGGGCGCAGCAGCCGGTGCGATGTACGCATCAAGCATCCCGGCATCAGCGCCGAGCACGCGCTGATCCGCGTGTTGCCTGGTTCGGCAACGGTTGAAGATCTCAACAGCACCAACGGCACGCGCGTCAATGGACGACGCGTCGAAAGCCACACGCTTCGCCACGGCGACCAGATTGGTGTCGGTCGCGAGCGCCTCATGTATTTCGCCGAGCTGGACGAAGCCTCGCGGTTCGCACAACCGGAGTCGATCGAACCCTTCGCGCAGCCGGCGCCAGGCGGTGAAACAGTCAACACTGATACTGCAATCGCTGCCGTCGGCAGTGGCAACGTCGAACCGCCGGTGCCGTCGCTGGCGTCATCACTGGCAGCAGCAGCGCCACCCGTCACCACACTGAATGTGACGCTGGATCTGCCGGTGGCCGAGGCCGCTACCCCGGCCGCACAGCCGGCAAAGCGGGCACGTTCGGTCGCCGAGACTTTGCCGACCTCAGCAACACCGCCAGCGCCCGCCGCCGACGGTATGCCCGAGCTCGACCCGGCGCTGCTGGCATCGCTGCCGCGTGGCACCGTACTGACTTCTTCGCCGGCAATGCCGCGCTCCGCCGCAGCTGCGGCCGCCCCTGCCAACGGCGTGGCGGAGGCTGCCGCTGTTCCGGCGCCGCAACCCGTCGTGAGCCCGCCTCCTCCCGCTCCACCACCAGTTGCCGCAAGCGCGGCCGCCCGTGCACCAGCAGCCGGCAGCAGCGCACCTCCAGCGCCGCGCGCGCACGCGCTGACAGCCAGCGTCGCGGTGCTGTCGGGGCCGGCCGTGGGCAAGCGCTACCCGCTGGACCAGCCATCAGTCACGCTGGGCAAGGAAGGCAAACAGGTGATCGAACTGGTCCGTACCAGCCCGACGCGGTGGCAACTGCGCCAACGAGAGGGCGTCACGCCAGCCTACGTCAACGGTGACGCGCTCGCCGGCAACCGCGACCTGGTGGCCGGCGACGTCATTGAGCTGATAGGCGTACGCCTGCGCTTTGAGGTCGCGCTCGCCAGCTGAGCGGGGCAACACAACCACGATCTCCACCACTGCCGCCTGCGCAGCATCGCGGGCGGCGGCAATAAAAAAGGCCGGGAAATCCCGGCCTTTTGTTTCACGGTCCGTACACCGTTACTTACTTGTTCGCCTTCTCGCTGGGCTGAGTGGCCGGCACTTCGTGCTTCTCACCACTCAGGTCGATGTCTCCGCCACCTTTCATCAGGAGCCAGAGCGCGAGCGCAGCAAACACGACGAATGCAACGATGTACTTCCACATGATTTAGTCCTTTGCGTAGATGTCCACGTCCTTGGTTTCACGGATGAAGAGCATACCGATGACAAACGTCATCGCTGCCACGATCACCGGATACCAGAGGCCGTAGTAAATGTCGCCCGTTGCAGCAACCATCGCGAATGCGGTAGTCGGCAGCAGGCCACCGAACCAGCCGTTACCAATGTGGTACGGCAAGCTCATCGAGGTGTAGCGGATGCGGGTCGGGAACAGCTCGACCAGCATCGCTGCGATCGGGCCGTACACCATGGTGACGAGGATCACCAGATAAACCAGAATCGCCAACACCATCGGCGTATTCATGGCCTTGTCGTCAGCCTTGGTGCTCAGGCCGGCCGCGCCCACAGCAGCAGCGACATCTTTCTTGAACGCAGCGATAGCGGTAGCGCTGTCCTTGTCAAAACCGTCGCCCTTGTCATTCAGTTTGGCTGTCGGCGCCGTGATTTCCTTGTCGCCGATCTTGATCACTGCCGGGGAGCCAGAAGCCGCATTCGCGTTCACGTAGGGAACGAACGACTGCGCCATCGTACGCTTGGCAATGTCACACGAGGTGCGGAAATCGATCTCACGCGCAATCGGGCTGCCCTGGAATGAGCAGGTGGCGGGATCAGCCGTCACGGTGACCGTTGCCTTTGCCTGGGCAGCAGCAAGTGCGGGGTTGGCGTACTTGAGCATCGCCGGGAACACATAGAAATACGTGAGCACTGCGAGCAGGCAGCCAGCCATGATGATGATCTTGCGGCCGATCTTGTCTGACAGCCAGCCGAAGAAGATGAAGCCCGGCGTACCGATCACCAGCGAGGCTGCGATCAGCAGGTTGGCCGTTTTGCCGTCAACTTTGGCGAGGCTGGTCAGGAAGAACAGCGCATAGAACTGGCCCGAGTACCACACCACGGCCTGACCGGCGGTGAGGCCGAGCAGCGCGAGGATCACGATCTTCAGGTTTTTCCACTGGCCGAACGATTCCGCCAGCGGGGCCTTGGAGACTTTGCCCTCTTCCTTCATTTTCTGGAAGGCAGGCGACTCGTTCATCGACAAGCGGATCCACACCGAGATCGCGAGCAGGAAGATCGAGACCAGGAACGGAATACGCCAGCCCCAGTCGTCGAACTCTTTGCCAGTGAATTCGCGGGTCAGCAGAATCACGATCAGCGAAAGGAAGAGACCGAGTGTTGCGGTAGTCTGAATCCAGCTGGTGTAGAGACCGCGACGGCCCTGCGGTGCGTGTTCGGCCACGTAAGTCGCTGCGCCACCGTATTCGCCACCGAGCGCGAGGCCTTGCAGCATGCGCAGCACGATCAGGATGATTGGCGCCGCGACACCGATCGAGTTGTAGTTTGGCAGACAGCCCACGATGAAGGTGGCCGAGCCCATGATCAGGATGGTCACCAGGAAGGTGTATTTACGGCCGATCATGTCGCCAAGGCGACCGAACACGAGCGCACCGAACGGGCGCACCAGGAAGCCCGCAGCAAATGCAAGCAGCGCGAAGATGTATGCAGACGTCGGATCGAGGCCGGCAAAGAATTGCTTCGCGATAACAGCGGCGAGAGAGCCGTAGAGATAGAAGTCGTACCACTCGAACACGGTGCCGAGTGACGATGCAAAGATGACCTTCTTCTCCTCAGCGGTCATCGGACGCGTTGCGCCCGCAGTTGCAGTTGCCATAAAAATCCCCTTCGGTGAATACCGCACGCTCGAACCTGGCGTGGCGATAGCGGGGTGAAAGTTAGAGAGCGGGGCTTACGGCGCTCTGACGCTCGACTGACGCGAAACTGACAACAAATCTCGCGCCGTTCATTGAAGAGGTTTCTATTCCGACGGTGGCACCGTGTGCCTGTGCCACCTCGCGAACAATGGCGAGTCCGAGACCCGTCCCCGGTATCGGGGTACCGGACTCGGTGTCGAGTTGTGCCACCCGCGAGAATGGCGCAAAGACACGCTCGCGATCAGCCTCCGCCACGCCGGGGCCGGAGTCATCGACCACAATGCGCGACGGTTCGCCGAGGACCGCCAGCACCACTGAACCACCCCGCGGCGTGTACTTGAACGCGTTGTCGACCAGATTGCGTGCCAGCTCACCCAGCAGCGTGGCATCGCCCATCACGGCGAGCTCGGCGGGTGCCGGTTCGAAGGCGAAGTCAATTTCCCGTTCAATGGCTTGCGGCAGGACGTCGCGCGCGACGCTTTCGCACAGGGCATTCAGCAGCACCGGCTGGCGAACCCCCGTTGTACCCATGCTTTCGGCGCGGGCAAGCGCCAGCAACTGGTTGGCGAGGCGGCTGGCGCGGCGCCCGGTGGCCACCAGGCGCTGCAATGCATGATCACGTTCCGGCCCCTCCGGCAAGCGCTGCAGCAATTCGCTCTGGGTACGCAGCGCGGCAAGCGGTGTGCGCAGCTGATGGGCGGCGTTGGCGATGAACCGCTTCTGGGCGCCGAGCGACGCCTGCAACCTTTCAATCAGTGCGTTAGTCGAGGCGATCAGCGGCGCGATTTCGTGTGGAGCCAGCTGCTCGGGAAGCGGCGTCCAGTCATCGGCGGAGCGGGCATCGAGATGCTGCTGCAACGCCTTCATCGGTCGCGCCACGTAGGTGAGCCCGTACCAGAGCAGGTAAAAGGCCACCAGCAGCACGGCGGTCTGCGCCAGCGCCTCGTGCACCATGCCGGTCCGCAGCAACGCCGCCTGTCGCTCGCGCGACTGCGCGACAGCAAGCACGAACTCTTTCTGGCCAGCGGTGAAGCGCAGACGCACGACGCGCATCACAGCGTCATCCATGACAGTGTTGAACCCCTGCACGTGACGGAACTCGCGCGGGACGACCGGGGCTGCTTCCGGGCTGTCAGCGTCGGCGGTCGCGCGCAGAAAGGACTGCAACGAATCGTCGCCGGCGACGGGAACGCCGGCATCATCGACGATCAGGTAGAGCACCGGAAACTCCGGCGCCAGATTCATCCACTGCTTGGTTGGCTCCGAAGGAATCGCCAGGTCAGGCCGCGTGGTGGCGCGCTGCTCCCACTCCGACATCAGCATCGCCGATACCGCGCTCAGGCCGTCGTCGAGGGCAGTGTCGACGGTGGTGCGGGCACTCATGAACGAGATGCCCAGGCTCACCAGCCAGATCGACAGCAGGGGCGCGAGCAGCCATTCCAGCAGCCGCGCGGCAAGACTCATTGCGTGCGGGCAGCGGCGCGCGGCGCCTCGTCGTGTCCGTTGATCGGCTTGTCGGTGCCATTGCCCACGGGCTTGTCAATGCAATAGCCAAGGCCGCGGAAGGTGCGCACCTGAATGCCGGCCGGCTCCAGCTTCTTGCGCAGGCGATGCACGTAGACCTCGATGGCGTTCAGCGAAATATCGCTGTCCCACGCGCAGAGGCCTTCCATCAACTGCTCCTTGGTCACTGCACGTCCGGCGCGCAGCAGCAGCACTTCGAGGATGCCAGCCTCGCGCACCGACAGCTCCAGCGGCGTACCGTCGGACGACGCTTGCCGTGAGGCGATGTCGAAGGTCAGACGACCATGCGCCAGCAGATTGCTGGTCGCGGCGTTGCGCCGGCGGATCAACGCCCGCACCCTGGCGTGCAGCTCATCCAGCGCGAAGGGCTTCACCAGGTAATCGTCGGCGCCAGCATCAAGGCCCTCAACGCGATCAGTCACCGAGTCCATCGCCGTGGTGATCAGCACCGGCACAGCCTTCTGCGCTTCACCGCGCGAGCGCAACTGCCGCAGCACCTGCAGGCCGGACATTTTCGGCAAGCCGAGATCGAGAATGACCAGATCGTACTGACCGGTGCTGAGCGCGGTGGACGCCGAGGGACCATCGGTCACCCAATCCACCGCATAGTGCTCGCGCTTCAGGCTCGCGCAGACGCCGCTGCCAAGCTCGGCGTCGTCCTCCACCAGCAAAATTCGCACGATGTTTCCTCCTCGCGCAAGTGTAGTGTTTTGCCACGTTTGCGGTATCAGCTTTGTCTCGCAGATTCGACTCGACAAGGGCAGCAGCGCGAATTCGTGGAGAAGTCGACTTTTCGCATAAATTGCTACTGAGCCCTTGTTGAATAAGGCCTGTCGACCGATTTCTGGCAAAGCTGATCAAGCTGGTGAGCGCAACAAAATTGCGGACCAGCCCTGCATTCGCGCAGGGGACGCAGTGCTATGGTTGCCTTATTGGAGGAAGTCATCATGTTGTCCCGTCTGTCGTCCCGTATCGCCCCTGCATCGTCTGCAACGCCGTCCAGCTGCTCACCGCTGGAAGCACCGCTGCGGTCTTCGTCATTCGGGCGCCGCACCCTGCTGCGTGCCGGTTTTGCCGCGATGGCACTGGCTGTTCCGGTTTTCGCCGGCGCTCAGGCATTTCCGGCCAAACCGGTGAAACTGGTGGTGCCCTACCCGGCCGGCGGCTTCCCCGATACCGTGGCCCGCGTGCTGGCCAAGGCGTTGACCGAGAAGTGGAACCAGCAGGTCATCATCGACAACCGTCCCGGCGGCAACGGCGCCGTCGCGGCACAGACGATCAAGTCCGCAGGCAGCGACGGCTACACGCTGCTGGTTACCGATGGCTCGATGTTCACCATCAATCCGGCGCTCTACAGCAAGCTCGAATACGACCACAAAAAGGATTTCGTGCCGGTCTCGGCGCTCGGCAAGGCGCCGCTGTTCGTCACCATCCATCCGAGCGTACCCGCCAACACGCTCGCCGAGTTCATCGCCTACGTCAAGGCCAACCCCGGCAAGGTGAACTACGGCACCTCGGGCATTGGCAGCACCCATCACCTCACCGGCGAATCGTTCTCCGCCGCGCTCGGCATCAACATGGTTCACGTGCCGTTCAAGGGCATGGGGCAGGCCACGCCGGCGCTGGTGGGCGGCCAGGTGCAGATGATCTTTTCGGCGCTGCCGGCCATCGCCGGATTCGTCAAGGACAACCGCGTCAAATTGCTGGCGCAGAACTCGAACAAGCGCTTCTCGCAGGCGCCCAACATCCCCACCATTGCCGAGGTAGCCATCCCCGGCTTTGACTTCGCGCCCACCACCATCGTGATGGCGCCCTCGGGCACGCCGCCGGCGGTGCTCAAGCAGTTGTCCACCGACATCGCCGCCGCGATCCGCACGCCGGCCGTCGCCGAGACACTGCTCAACTCCGGCGTGGAAGTGATTGGCAGCAGCAGCGACGAGCTGGCCAAGGTGCTGGCGGAAGAAGCCGACCGCTTCGCCAAAATCATCAAGACGATCAACATCAAGGCCGACTGAGCGGAGCGCGCTGGTGACTACGGCAACAACGGCCTCGAAGGCGCTGGTTGACGACCTCGTCAGCGCCAATCACATCCTGTTCGTCGAGGGCGTGGTGGACGGCTTCGGCCACGTCAGCGTGCGCCATGATCGCCGCGACGACCGCTTTCTGCTCGCCTGCGGCGTGGCACCCGCCACGGTGACGGCGGATGACTTTGTCGAGGTGGACTACGACGGCACCGTGCACGATGCCGCTGGTCGCCGCAGCTACCTTGAGCGCTTCATCCACAGCGAGATCTACAAGGCGCGGCCGGACGTGATGGCCATCGTGCACAGCCATTCGCCGGCGATCATCCCGTTCGGCGTCACCCGCGCCACGCTGCGCCCGGTGTGCCACATGAGCGGCTTTCTCGGCTTTTCGACGCCGGTGTTCGAGATCCGCGACACGGCGGGCGAAAACAACGACATGCTGGTGAAGAGCGCCGCGCTCGGCCGCGCGCTCGCGCAGTCGCTCGGCAGCCACCTGTTCGCACTGATGCGCGGCCACGGCTCGGTGACGGTGGCGCATTCGCTCAAGCTGGTGGTCGCCCGCGCCATCTGGGCGGAGATGAACGCCAAGCTGCAGACCGAGGCAATGCGCATCGCCGGCGGCGACAGCGGCGTGAACTACCTGACACCCGGCGAAGCCACCGGCTCGATGACCATCAACGAAACCGTGGTCGATCGACCGTGGGATTTCTGGAAAGCTCGCGCGAAAGTGGCGCTGGCGGGGCTTGCGCGCTAGCTGTCAGGATCGGTCAGCTTTTCGCCGCAATGGCGTTCGCATTGGGCTTGAGTGCTGAAAAGCGAAAAAGTCAACATAGGCACTTTTTGACCGTCGAGCCCAATTGAAACGCGGCTTTCAGCCAAAAGCTGACAAGTGTCAGCGCCCCACAAAATCCAGCGCACACCCCGCCGCCAGCAGCCCCATGCTCGCCGTCATGTGCATGGCCGAGCCGTAGCCGGCACAGGCAAGCCCGGCGCTGCCGTCTGCAGGCGCGCCCGCCTGTGGTTCGGTGCTGTAGATCGCGGTGACGCGAAACTTCTTGTCCCCACGCGGGAAGGCGTACTCGCGCCGCAGCGTGGCGCGCAGCTTCGAGAGCAGCGCGTCATGCGCCGTCAGCGCGAGGTCGCTGGTGGTCAGCCGCGACGCGTCAGTCTTGCCGCCGGCGCCGCCGCACACCAGCACCGGCAGCCCGCGCGCCGCGCAATGCGCCACCAGCGCCGCCTTGGCGCGCACCTGGTCGATGGCGTCGATGACGAAGCTGGCATCCGCGGGGATCAGCGCCGCCACGTTGTCCGGCGTCACAAAATCGTCGACGAGCGTCACCGCGCAATCCGGCGCAAAGCTGGCGACCCGCTCCTGCATCGCGTCCACCTTGTTGCGTCCGAGATTGGCCAGCGTGGCGTGCGCCTGCCGGTTCAGGTTTGACTCGGCCACCACGTCCAGATCAATCAGCGTCAGCCGCCCCACGCCGGACCGCGCCAGCGCCTCCGCCGCCCACGAGCCCACGCCGCCAATGCCCACCACCACGCCATGCGCCGCGCGGATGCGTGCGAACCCCGCCGCGCCGTAAAGCCGCGCGATGCCACCAAAGCGGCGGTCGTCACTGTCACCGGCCACCGACAGCGGATCACCCACCGCGCATTCGGCGGCGCTGGCGGTGCCGGGTGCGGCGGGCGGAGTGGCGGTGGAGCTCATCCTGGCGAGCGTATCATCGGCCCGGGCAGTCGTTGTGGCAAAGGCACTCATGCAAAGGCGCAGTCAAAGGCAAACGCTGGTTGGGCTGTTCAACGCGACGCTGATCGCGTGGTTGCTGGTGGCCGTGCTGGCCGCCGTAATCAGTGGCCGCTGGATGGCGTTGATCGCCCTGCCCGCCGCCGCGCTGCTGTTCATGACGGGCCGCGCCGAGCGGTTGACGCAGACGATGCAGCTGGCGTGGCCGGTGATGCTGCTGCCCGGCGCCACCTTCGCCTTTATCGGCGTGATGCAGGCGCTCGGCTATGGCCAGATGGACGGCGAGCCAGCCGTCAGCGCAGCGGCGGCGAAGGCGGTGTTTTTTGCGACCGGCCTGTTGCTGCACTTCGCCGCGTTCGCCCTGCTGGCGACCGAGGCGCGCGCCGCCGATCACCCCGGCGGCGAGTGCGCCCGGGAATTGCCCTGACGCCGAGGGCCCGTTCGCGGCCTAGTTAGTCGAATACGGATAAGGCTTTTGCGGCACGCGCGCGGCGTCCTGCTCGCTGCGCTCTTTCACGTCCAGCGGCTGCTTGTCCCACCAGATCGCGCGGCCCTTGCGCTGCTCAGCCTCAAGCTGCGGCTTCGCCGCCTTGAGCTCGGTGATGAACTGGGTGAATTCAGAAACGTAGCCGGACATGATGGGTGCCTTGTGGTGCGCGGGGGGCGCGTTGGTATTTTGCGGTGACCCGGGTCGTGATAGTTGCGCTGTCTCGGGTCGAAATGTCGATATAACCTCATTTTATTGAAATGACGCGACGCGTACTCATAGCAAACGACCGCAGACGCGCGCTGGATAGGCCATTGCAGGCAAACGTAGACATGCGGGGCTTAGCTCTCCGATGCACGCTCTTCCACGAAGCCGTGGCCAAGACGCGTTGCGAGGCAACTCGCAGTCCTAGAGGCAAAAGTTACAGGCTTGTTTTCAGCCGAGCGGGTCGGTAAAACGATGTAGGTCGATGCAATCGCAAGAGTACGAGATCACTCGTTGCAAATTTCCGTTGTCAGCTAGCTGTTACTTTTAGCGCTTCTCCGGTGAAGACGTTTCCGGCGCCACGAAAACATGACTGAATCACCAGAACAGAAGCGGTTCTCCAGGTTGGCGCCACTATTGCTGTCGGACCAAGTCAAACTTTGTCTAGCCGCGTTGCATTTCTTTTCGCCCATGAGCTATGAAAAGAATTGCCTAGTCATTGAGCGTCCGCCCACCCCCGGTAGAACTGAGCCATTCGACGGTTCAGAGTTTCTCAAATACCTTGAACGAGAAAGAATTCTTGCTCATCCTAATCGATATCGGCAACGCATCGCAGGCTTGCTTAGGCGCCTAGAGCATACGGGGCTGCTCGTTCCTCTCGGTCACGGTCGGGACGTGTTCCTTGGCACGAGGTACTACTTCATAAAGGAACTCACTAAGATTGAAAGAAAGGGGATCCTTTGGCTCTCGGAGGCGCTCGGCCCTCAATTTATTAGAAGCCAATATGCTCCATTCACCGTTCAGATCACAGGAGAAACCGAGAGCGGTGATGTTCATGCTGGTACTGGCCTTGTAATCGCGGAGAACTGGATTCTTACTTGCGCACACGTTCTGAAAGACATGAAAGTGCACGATCAGCAGGCCTTCAATGGTCAGGCCCGTACGGTCACCGCCTGCCGTCCACATTCGTCCGTTGACGTTGGTTTGATCAGAGTTGAGCCTCCGATGTCAGTAATGCCAGCGCTTGCATTTCGCGAACCAAGCATCTCCGAATCCTTATACACACTCGGCTATCCGCGAGTCCCTCTTGCGAAGTCTGCCTCACTCGTCATGCAAAGCGGCGAGGTCACATCAACAGGAGTCGCGCTGCTGCATGGCCCACGCGTTTTTCTGTACTCAGCGATCGCGCGACCCGGCAACAGCGGCGGACCAATAATTTCGTCCGCCGGGCATGTGCTTGGTATCGTCACCGAGGAGCTACACGTAGAAGCAGAGTCCGCGGCCGCTCCCTTTCACGCTGGCATCGATTCAGAAACAATTAGGTTGGCACTTGTTGACTTGGAGCCCAGCATCGTTCTTCCAGTTGAGGACTACGAATAGAGTTTTTTAGACATTTGGTGTCAAGTTTGGGCAGGTATGCGCCCGTTGAGCAAACGTTCCTGCGGGCACCTCTGGCGCTCAGGAAGCAAAACATTCGTCGCTAGAACAGCCGCGTCACCCGTGTACCTCTACGGCGCCCGATCCGTCGCCGCGTCCCCGCGTACAGCCCAAACTCAAACAACCGGCAATCCAGCGCGCCGTCGAATAGCAGCGTCCGTTTGGACGGCTTGAAGCTAATGCCGCTGAGCAACTCGCGGTCGGCGGTGATGAAGCAGGCGCGCCAGCCTGCCATCGTGCGCTTGAGCCAGGCGTCCACCGCCGGGCACCAGGTCTGTTGTGAGCCCGCCTGCACACGCGTTGATCCTGCACGCGTTGAACGCTTGCAGGCGTCGAAGTGCTCGTAAAATTGGGCAATGCGCCCGTCCGAAGCTTTGACCATTCACCGCGATGCGATTCGCGATATCGCCTTGCGTCATCGCGTTACCAACGTGCGCGTGTTTGGTTCGGTGCTGCGCGGCGAAGATACAGACGATAGCGACCTCGACTTATTGGTCGAGCCAACCAGCGAAACGACGATGATGGATATCGCGCGACTGCAGCTTGAAGTCGCGCGGACACTTCAGGTCGCCGTTGATGTGCTCACGCCGCGCGCCTTGCCGGACAAGTTCCGTGAGCAAGTGATTCGCGAAGCGCGCGCGTTATGAACGGACTCGACGCGCTTCGGGTTCGCGACTATCTGAGTCACATCGTCGAAGCGATTGATCGCATTCACCGCTATGTTGACGACATGGCCGAACCCCAATTCCTGCAGGATGAGAAGACTCAGGATGCAGTGGTGCGGAATTTTGAAATCATCGGCGAGGCTGCGCGCAACGTTGAGCGCCACCATCCGGAATTCGCCAAATCGAGCCCTGAAGTACCTTGGGACGTGATGTACACCATGCGCAATCGCGTGGCGCATGGGTACTTCAAAGTGGACTACGAAATCGTCTGGCGCACCATTCATGCTGATCTGCCAGAACTGCGCGCGCAGGTAGCCGCACTCATCCCACGGGTCAAATAGCCGCGCAGCAGATGCGCTGACGCCAAGCGTGCGTAGTCAATCGGTTGACTCGGTTAGATTGAATCAGAGATCACCCCACCCGATCCGCCCGCCGCGTCCCCGCGTAAAGCTCAAACTCATACAACCGGCAATCCAGTGCGCCGTTGAATAGCGGCGTGCGTTTGGATGGCTTGAAGCCGATGCCGCTGGGCAGTTCGCGGTCGGCGGTGATGAAGCAGGCGCGCCAGCCCTCCAACGTGCGCTTGAGCCAAACGCCCACGGCCGGGTACCACGCCTTCAGCTCGGCCAGCTCGTTCAGCCGCTCGCCATAGGGCCGGTTGGTGAGCAGCAGGCCGCCGGATGAGGCGTTGACGAGCGCAATTCGCGCACAAACGTACTCGACCCCTTTAATTTCTTCTTCAATTTCAATCTGTCACGGTTGCCACGGAGACGTCGGTTGCCGCTGCCATTTATGACCTGACGTCAGGCGACGCGAATGCGCTCGCCGTCGCCCCTTTCTGGTATCGTCGTCGCACAGCGAGCCGCAGAGTCATTCAAATTCGCTTCTTCATAGGGGATACAACAACAATGAGTTCCACCCTTCCGTTTCCTGCTTGGACACTCTTTCGCGGCGAGCAGACCGCGGTTAGCTGGCTGCAGCAGGTCGCATTGCGTCTGCTGCAAATCTGCGTTGCGGTGCTTTCAATTTGTCTGCTCGCAGGCAATGCTGCAGCCGACACTCCCGCCGCAGGAAGCTTCGCGGGAGGCAACGGAACTCAAGCAGACCCTTTTCAGATTTCTAACCTGGCCGAGCTGCGCCGGTTCATGGAGTCTGCGCCGATCTTCCCCAACAATTCCTGGTACAAGCTGACGGCCAACATCGATGCGTCCGATACATCCACCTGGTTCCCGATCAACCAGATCGACCATTCTGGCTGGTTGCCTGTTGATGCCACGCTGCTGGATGGCTTTGATCCTGCCGGTTTCGAAATCCAGAATCTGTTCATCAATCGACCAACGACCGACAACGTCGGCTTCTTTAGCATCACCAATTCGCTTTCCCTGAACCTGAACAATTTCAAGTTCGTGGGCGGGCAAATTACCGGGCAGGACTACGTTGGCACGTTGATCGGTCGAGGCGGCAACGCCATGACCATCGCCAACAGCCAGTCGTCGGCGACGGTTTCAGGGCGCTCCAATGTCGGTGGCTTGGCAGGGATGGCCGGTTCCGGCACGATTGTGTCGAGCAGCGCAACGGGCAATGTGACTGGCAGCGGAGACATCGTTGGCGGTCTTGTGGGGAACGCGGCCGGGCCGTCGGTATCGTCGAGCTACGCGACGGGGCACGTAACAGGCAAGAAACAGGTGGGCGGCCTGACCGGCGTCTTCACCCAGGGCTCCGGCACAGGGCTCACCACGAGCTGGGCCTCGGGACAAGTTGACGGGGATGATCTGGTTGGCGGACTCGTCGGATTCAGCAATGGCAAGGTGACGTTCAGCTACGCCACGGGTGCCGTCGCCGCGACCGGCAACAGCTCAACCGTGGTGGGATACGCGTTTGCAGGCGGTTTGATCGGGCAGCAGTCGACCGCGCGCGAAACGGAGGACTCGTGGGCGTCGGGGGCAGTGTCGGGGCCGCTCAAGGGTATTGGTGGATTGATTGGCAGCAATGCCGGCCCGATTCTGCGCAGCGCTACGGTCGCAGGCCAAACCGTGAGCGGCGGTGCGAGTGCGGGTTCCGTCGGCGGCCTGGTTGGTGACAATCAGGGATCGATCACCGCGAGCCGCTCGGCGAGCACGGTCAGCGCCAGTGGCACTGGCGTCGAATCGATCGGCGGTCTCGTGGGTATCAATGCTGCCGGCACGGGAATCACAGGCAGTTATGCCACCGGCGCGGTGACTGCGGGAAACGCCAATAAGGTCGGTGGTCTTGTCGGGTGGCACACCGCTGGCGTGATCAGTGGTAGCCATGCCACCGGCAGCGTTAGCGGCACCAACAATGTGGGCGGCCTGATCGGTTTGAGCACGACACCTGCGGTCAACACGAGCTTCGCAACCGGAACGGTATCGGGCGCGACAATGGTCGGTGGCCTTATCGGGAACCGGGGCAGCGGCACCACCGACACGACGTTCGCGACGGGCGGTGTGACGGCAACGGGCGACTACGCCGGCGGCCTCATCGGCTTCAACACCGGCGCTGTGAAGAAGAGCTACGCGAAGTTGGGCAACGTCAGTGGCGCGAACCGGGTCGGTGGATTGATCGGCTACAACCAGGGCACCGTCGAGATTAGCTACGCGCTCGGAAACGTGACCGGCACGAACATGGTCGGCGGCCTCGCTGGTCAGAGCGCCAGTACCAATTTCGGCGTCCGCGACTGCTATGCCAAAGGCACGGTTACCGGCTCGGACAAAGTGGGCGGGCTCGTGGGACGCAATGAAAGCGCAAGCAACATCAACAGGTGCTACGCGTCGGGCACGCTGGTCTACACGGGCGCCGGGTCGATCGGCGGCCTCGTGGGGGACAATCAGGGCGGCTCTAACGCGAACAACTACTGGAATACGGGAACGACTGCCTTCGCCGGGATCGGCACCGGTTTTGCCACTGGAGCCACAGGGCTAACGGCTACGCAGATGAAACAGCAGGCATCGTTCACTGGCTTCATCTTCCCGTCGCCGTGGTTGATCAATGAAGGCGTGACCGAGCCGTATTTTGACTTCGCCACGGCGGGTGGTCAGGTTGGCACCGCCACTGGCTTGGTGTCCGGCATCAACCCGAGCGTGTCTGGGCAAACGGTCACCTTCACGGCGAGCATCGCGCCCAACACCGCGACCGGCACCGTGTTGTTCCAGATTGGCGCGACGCCGTTGCCGGGCTGCGTGGCCGTCACGGTGACGACCGGACAAGCGCAATGCTCGATCAGCACACTGGAAATCGGCACCAATAGTGTCAGCGCGGTGTACTCCGGCGACAACGGGAACCTCGCGAGCACGTCGTCAACGCTCAACCAATTGGTGAACCCACCGACGCTCGATATCGACGCCAGCAATTCGCAGACGAAGTACGATGCAGCAACCGACGGTGTACTGGTCGTCCGTTACCTCTTCGGCGTCACGGGCAACTCACTTGCCACAGGCGCACTCGGGGGCACGGCAACGCGCACCGATCCGGCACAGATCAAAAGCTATCTCGACGCCATTCGCCCAGTACTCGACATCGACGGCAACGGTCGCGCAGAAGCACTCACTGACGGATTGTTGATCGTTCGCCACCTGCTTGGATTGACCAGCGATGCGCTCATCGCCGGCGCGGTCGATCAGCAATCTGGAACCCGCAAGTTGGCAACGGATATCCATAACTATCTACAGGCGCTGATGCCCTAGGGCGGAATTAGTGGCTTTGGCTGATCTGTTTGTTGGAGAAACGCTCAACAAGTCCTGGCGATGCGGCGCGCCGGAGACTTGTTCAGCGTTTACCGAGATTCATCGCCACGAGGAAGGTAACCCTTCCACTAAGGGGACGCTGCCCGGTCCGTCCGCCGCGTCCCCGCATACAGCTCAAACTCAAACAAGCGGCAATCCAGCGCGCCGTTGAATAGCGGCGTGCGTTTGGACGGCTTGAAGCCGATGCCGCTGGGCAGATCGCGGTCGGCGGTGATGAAGCAGGCGCGCCAGCCTGCCATTGTGCGCTTGAGCCAGGCGCCCACGGATGGGTACCACGTCTTCAGCTCAGCCAGCTCGTTCAGCCGCTCGCCGTAGGGCGGGTTGGTCAGCAGCAGGCCACCCGATGGGGTGGCGACAGGCGCGGGCAGCGTCTCCATCGCCTCGCTGGTGAGCGTGACGGCGGTGGCGGTGGCTTCGCCGCCGATGTTCTGCAGGTGGCGGCGCGTGGTGGCGATGGCGTCCTCGCTGCGGTCGTTGCCGAACAGCAAGTTGGCGGCGAGCGGCTTGACGCCCTGCGCGGCCTCCTCGCGCATTTGTTTGAACGCGGCTTCGTCGTAGTTGCGCAGCTTCTCGAAGGCAAACGCGCGCTGGGCGCCGGGCGCGACGTGCATGGCGATCATCGCGGCCTCGGTGAGGATGGTGCCGCTGCCGCACATCGGGTCGAACAGCGGCATCTGCCCGGTCCAGCCCTTGAGCGCCAGCATGCCGGCGGCGAGGTTCTCGCGCAGCGGCGCGAGCAGGCCCTCGCGCCGGTAGCCGCGCTTGAACAGCGCCTCGCCCGCGAGGTCAAGGTACACCGTGGCCTTGTAAGCAGTGAGGAACACATGGATGCGCATGTCGGGCGTGCTGGTGTTCACCGACGGCCGCGACGCCATCGCGGCGCGGAAGCGGTCGACAATCGCATCCTTCACCCGCAGAGTGACGAACTCAAGGCTGGTCAGTGGCGAGCGGATGGCGTCCACCTGCACGCGGATCGTCTCGCGCGCCGAGAACAGATGCGGCCAGTCGATATTGCGCGCCAGCCGGTAGATCTCTTCCTCGTGTCGGTACTCGCTCTCGGCGAGCTGCCACAGCACGCGGCTGGCGATGCGGCTCCACAGGCAGACGCGGTAGCCCAGCGTGAACGGCCCGCTAAAGCCCACGCCGCCATCGGTGGCCGACACCTGCGCAGCGCCGAGCGCGGCAAGTTCGTCGGCGAGCACCTGCTCCAGTCCGCGCGGGCATGGCGCGAAGAACCTCTGCGCGCGGTCGGGAACCGGTTTGGCGCGGACCGACAACGTGCCAGCGTGCGGTGCGGTCGGGCGCGGCGCCTGCTGCGGTGGTTGTGGGCGTTGCGGCGGCTGCGCTTGCGGACGCTGCGCGGGTAGAGGCGGCTGCGCAGGCACGGCCGGCTGCGACGGCTGCGGGCGCGGACGCTGCGGCAGCGACAGCGGTTTGGACGACTTGGGCGGTTTGGGCGGGATAGCCATCAGGACCGCGACAGCGTGCAGCCGTCGCCCATGCCTTCGCGCCACACGCGCACCCGCGACACGTTGGCGAACGCGGGCTCCACCGCGCGCCAGACGTAGGTGCAAAGGTTCTCCAGCGTCGGCGCGCCGAGGTTGGTCACTTCGTCCAGATAGTGATGATCGAGCCGATCGCGCACTGTCTCAAGATGCGCGCGCAGAAAGCCGAGGTCACTCACCATGCCGGTCTGCGCGTCCGGCGTGCCGGCGAGCGCGACCTCGCAGTGATAGGTGTGGCCATGAATGCGGCGCGAGCCCTCGGCCTCTATCTTGCGCTTCAAGGTGTGCGCAGCGTCAAAAAAGAAGCGCTGCGTGATTTCGTAGTTCATGCCGCAATTATCGTTGACCGCCTCGGCCCGCGCGGCGCCGCGCGGAGTGAGACCGCGCCGCGATAGTGCTGCGCCGGTGTTGATAATGGCGTTTTGCCCTTTGGAGCGCCCGATGACCGCCGCACCACCGAACCGTCGCCTTGCGAGCCCAATCCATGCCGCGCTCGCCTTTGGCCTGATGCTGGCCACGCTGGGCAGTGGGCCGCTGCATGCCCAGGCGACGGCGACCGGCACTGGCGCTGCGTGGCCGACACGCCCGGTGCGGCTGGTGATCCCCTTCCCGCCCGGTGGCGCCACCGACATCATTGGCCGCACGCTGGCGCAGAAGCTGACGGCGCAGCTCGGGCAGGCGGTGGTGGTGGACAACAAGCCGGGCGCTGGCGGCACGCTGGGCTCCGCCGAGGTGGCCAAGGCGGCGCCGGACGGCTATACGCTGCTGCTCGCCACGACGTCCACCCACTCGGTCGCGCCGTCGCTGCTGAAGACGACGCCCTACGTGGTGGAGCGCGATTTCACGCCGATCTCGGAGGTCGCCACGGCGACCAACGTGCTGATCGTTTCGCACACGGTGAACGCGAGCGACGTGCGCGGGCTGATCGCGCTGGCGAAGAGCGCGCCGCATCCGCTCAACTTTGCATCCAGCGGCAACGGCACCATTGTTCACCTGCAATCGGAGCTGTTCCGCCAGATGGCCGGGCTCAACCTGACCCACGTGCCGTACAAGGGAACGGCGCTGGCCATCCCGGATTTGATCAGCGGGCAGACGCACCTGATGTTTGACTCGCTGGTATCGGCGCTGCCACACATCAAGGGCGGCAAGGTCAAAGTGCTGGCAGTCACGTCCGCTGCACGTACGCCGCTGCTGCCGAACGTGCCCACGGTGATCGAGGCCGGGTTGCCGGGCTACGAGGTGAACACCTACTTCGGCCTGTTCGCACCAGCGGGGCTGCCAAAGGAAATTCAGCAGCGGCTGCTGCGCGAAGTGCAGACAGCCGTGAACAGCGCCGACGCCCGCGAGCGCTTCGCCGCGCAAGGCACCGAACCGGTGGGCGGGACGCCGGAGGCGCTGGCAGCGCTGACGCGCAGCGAAACCGCAAAGTGGAAGCGCGTGATCGAAGCGGGGCAGGTGCGGGCCGACTAAGCCCACGCGGCATCGCAAACGATCGCACGACTACGACCGGTTCAGCGGATGCCGATGACCTTGTGCGTCTGCACTGACAGCCGCCATTCGGGGTGCTGCAGGCACCAGTCGATGGCGAGTTGCGTGTTGCGCGCGCGGTCGGGACCGTCCATCGGTTGTACGAAGCGATGCTCGAAATCGAGCGAGGCGAGCTCGGCAAAATCGAGCGGCTGCGGCAGCACGACCTTCAGTTCCTGACCGCGACGCTGCACGAGATCTGCGCCCGCCTTGGGGCTGACGCAGATCCAGTCGATGCCGTCGGGCGCGGCGATGGTGCCGTTGGTCTCGACGGCGATCTCAAAGCCGCGCGCATGCAAGGCGGTGATGAGAGGCACATCCAGCTGCAGCAATGGTTCACCACCCGTGCAGACCACCAGCGGTCGCGCGCCACGCCGTGAAGGTGTGGGCCACTCGCTGGCGATCACATCCGCGAGCGCATCGGCACTGGTGAACTTGCCACCGCGCGTGCCGTCGGTGCCGACAAAGTCGGTGTCGCAAAACTGGCAGACAGCGGTGGCGCGATCACGTTCGAGGCCGCTCCACAGGTTGCAGCCAGCAAAGCGGCAGAACACCGCCGGCCGGCCAGCGTTGGCACCCTCGCCCTGCAGCGTGTAGAAGATTTCCTTGACAGAGTAAGTCACGCAAGTCCCGCGCGCCACTTGGCGTGGCCCGCCTTGCGCAACGCACAGGCCGGGCATTCGCCGCAGCCGTAGCCCCAGTCGTGCCGCTTGCCACGAACGCCGTGATAGCAGGTGTGCGTGTGCTCCACGATCAGCGCGGTCAGCGCCGTGCCACCGAGTTGAGCGGCCAGAGCCCAGGTCTGTGCCTTGTCGATCCACATCAGCGGTGTTTCGACGCGCAACTTGCGATCCAACCCGAGCGACAGCGCGAGCTGCATGGCCTTCATGGTGTTGTCTCGGCAGTCCGGGTAGCCGGAAAAATCTGTCTCGCACATACCGCCGACCAGCACATCGAGCCCGCGGCGATAGGCGATGGTGGCGGCGAAGGTGAGGAACAGCAGGTTGCGGCCCGGCACAAAGGTGTTGGGCAGGCCGCTCTGCTCGTACGCGATGGCGACGTCACGCGTCAGCGACGTCTCGCTGATCTGGCCGAGCACGGCGAGATCAATCGCATGGTCGTCACCGAGCCGGTCACTCCACTCGGGAAAGGCATTGCGCAGTTCGCGCAAAGTGTCCAGCCGCACATCCATCTCGATGCGATGCCGCTGGCCGTAGTCGAAGCCGATGGTCTCGACGTGCGCGAACTGCGACAACGCCCAGGCGAGGCAGGTGGTCGAATCCTGCCCGCCCGAAAAGAGCACCAGCGCTTTCGGGGGGTGCATCACAGCGGCGGTCATCAGAACGGCTTCACCACAACGAAGATCACGATGCCAAACAGCAGGAACACCGGCAGCTCGTTGATGATGCGGAAGTAACGCTCGGAGCGCGTATTGCGGTCGTCACGAAACGCACGCAGGTGCGACCAGCAAAGGCCGTGAAACACGATCAGCAGCAGCACCAGCGTGAGCTTGGCATGCAGCCAGCCACCGCTGATGCCGTAGCCCAGCCAGAGCCAGAGGCCGAACACAATGCTGAGCACGGCGCCGGGCGTCATGATGCCGTTGAACAGCTTGCGCTCCATGATCTTGAAGCGCTCGCTGCCGCGCGTATCGCCCTCGTTCAGCGCCTGCACGTGATAGACGAACAGGCGCGGCAGGTAGAAGATCGCTGCCATCCAGGTGATGACGAAAATGATGTGCAGGGATTTGACCCAAAGCATGTTGTGGTTCCGATTGCGTTAGAGGCGGCAATTGCGCTTGACCACAGCCTTCAGCTCGGTCAGGCGGCCATGAAAGAAGTGCCCGGTGCCGGGGAACACGGTGACCGGCAGGCCCTGTGGTCGCGCCCAGGTCATCACGGCATCCAGCGGCACCACGTCGTCCTCTTCGCCGTGAACCACCAGCGTGTCCTTCGGTACCTCTGCCAGCTGGAAGCGGCTCACTGCCGGCCCCACCAGCACCAGCTGCTGCGGCTGCGAGCGTGGCAGCAGGCGCGACTGCACGAAACAGCCGAAAGAAAAACCGGCAGCGATAAGCGGCAGCGAGGGCGACACCTGCGCTCGCGCCCACGCGAGCGCAGCGGCGGCATCCTCGGTTTCGCCGATGCCTTCGTCGAAGCTGCCCGCACTCTTGCCCACGCCACGAAAATTGAAGCGCATCGTGGCGTAGCCCAATTCCAGAAACGCCTTGGCGAGCGTCTGTACCACCTTGTTGTCCATGGTGCCGCCGTGCACTGGGTGCGGGTGGCAGATCAACGCCAGCGCGGTCGCGGCAGTGGCTGGTTGCTGGAATGCAATTTCCAGTGGCCCTGCGGGGCCGTCGATCAGCGTTTGGATAGCGGTGCTCATGCCGACATTTTAGGTGTCGCCTCAGCACCAATTTGCGTGACTGCGGGCTCGGCATCCGGTGATTTGCCCGGTGCGCCGAACCGCCACAACAGGACAGCGGTGGCGATGAAAGGCCACGCCAGAATCACCGTATGGGTGAGCCCATTGAGATGCAGCAGATGGCCATAGTTCCAGCTAAAGATTGACAGTGGTGCTTTCGCAGAAATGAAATCCGGCAGCAGCAGCGTGGTCAACACGCCAGTCAGCAACGCAATGCCAGCCAGGACCGACTTGGCGCGGCGCGGCAGCCAGAACAGCAGCATCAGCGCGAAGGCCCCCGTCGCCAGTCCCAGAGCGTTGCCAGGGCGCAGCCATTCGTCCCACGCCACCGGCTTCAACACCGCCTGAGCTGCGGCGGTCTTCATCAGCACGGCGATGCCAATAACCAGCACCAGTGCCACGCCGCCAAGCCAACGGCGACGCATGGTGAGATCGGTGAACAGCCCGATGCCGATCAGCGCGGCAGCGGTCTGGGTCAGTTCCACCACCACCACGGCGGGCTCGAATGCCGCTTGTTGTCCGGGGTGGAAAGTCGCCGCGAACAGGGGAATGGCCGGATTCACCTGCGCCAGCAGCCATACCGCCAGCAGGGCGAGCATCAGATCGCCGGTGGCTCCGCTGACCACCCAGCGCTCACGTATGCCTGCGGCCCAACCGGTCAGGCGGTCGGAAACCGTTAGCAGCAGGCCCAGCAACGCGCCGAGCAGCGCACCCACGGTATTGGCCAGCATGTCCAGTGTGCTGGCGTAACGTGTTGGCAGCCACATCTGCGCCGTCTCCATCAGGAACGACAGGATCACCGCGAAGACGGCCGTCAGCCCGACGCGGCGCTTACGCGATATCCGGCGCGGCCACACCAGCACCAGCGCGGCGCCGAGCGGAACGTAGGCGCAGATATTGAAGGCGACATCGTTCCAGAGCACGCGTTGCGGCAACTGCCAGAGGAAGAATCGGACGGTCGCAGGCAGTGCCGTCCATCCGGTGAATGGCTGCAGGCTGGCGTAAATGATGACGCCAACGCAGATGACGGCGACCCAGACCGCGAGCGCGCTGCGCGGAATGGCAGGTTGTGCGGACCACGTCATGCCGGCACCACTGCCATTGCCGAGTCAGCGCAAAGCCAACGCTCAAAGATAGGCGTGATCAATCTTGAAGCCCACCACGTTGGACTGGCTGGCGTCGAGGTAGAGCTTGATTTCAATCTCGGCGCCACCATCGAGCCCGCGCCCGAGATTGGCCGTGGCAGGCGCGAATTCGGCGGGGGTGAACACCTTGCGGGCAACCATCTCACCACTCAAACCGTCAAGAGTCAGAATCAGGTGAGGGAATGCAACTGCCTGCTGACCGCTGTTGCGCAGCGTCGCGGTAAACACCAGCAACCCTTTGTGTGCAGGATCAGCCGCGAGATCTGCTCCGACAAAGCCAAGCGCGTCGGTCCGCCTGGGTGGTTCCAGCCGGCAACCAATGTGCTCGCAGGCGAGCGCCAGCGTCGGCGCCAGCGCCGGGACGCGACTCGCCAGCTCGTCGCGAAAGAAGTAAGCCGCCTGCGCCGCGAGCGCCACGACGGCGAGCACCGACAGCAGGCCGTAGGCAATGCGGGTGCCTCGCGTTGCCTTCTGCGGCGCTGGCCGCCAGCGGTAGTGATCCGTCTCGCCGGTGGTGGTTACCGTCGCGGTACCGCTGGGGCTCTCGTCAAACGCGGTTGCCGGAATGGATGGACCGCCCGCCGCGTCCATATTCCTGACCTGCACATCTTGCGTGCCGGTTTGCGTCACGGCGGCTTTGGACTTGCCGGCCGTCGTCGTCGGTGAAGCACTCGGTGCGATGCGCGGCGGGTTCTTGCCGGAAACAGTCGTTGCCGGTGCTGCCGAGACTGCCGGGGCCGCCGTGCGGACGGCCGACGGCGCGGCGGTTGCCGAGGCTCCCGCTACGCTCGTTGATGATGAAGGCGCGGGTTGCTCCACCGCAGGCATGGCCTGAATGATGGTGCGCGGCGGATCACCGCTCTCGTCGTCGTGCGTGGTGATGGGCGGCAGGGTGCCTTCAATCAGATGTTCAACGGCGTCGAAAATTCCCCGACAGGCACCACAGCGAACCAGCCCGGCGTGCGGTTTCACCTGCTCCGGGCGCACGCGGAACTTGGCGCCACAATGGGGGCACCGCGTCACTGCCGAAACTTGTGTGATCGCCGTCATGCTGCAATCGTAGCGTAGGGGCCCTCAGTCGATGGCCACGCGCGGTGGCGAAGCTGCGGGCTCAGGGCGCGCGGGTTCCGCTCATGCGTACCCAGCCGTCGCGCTCGGCGGTCACCGTCATCGCGATCCATGGCGCGTAGGCGTCGGTGATCCGCTCAATCTGGGGCGGCAGGATACCGGCGAGCGCAAGTTGCCCACCGGGTTTGACGTGAGCGCAAATGGCCGGGGCCAGCACCGTCAGCGGACCGGCGAGGATATTGGCCACCACAATGTCAAACTGGCGATTGATCTCGGCGTCCGACACAGCGTAGCTGGCAGTCAGCCCGTTCGCTGTCGTGTTCAGCCGCGCGGTCTCTACGGCCTGTGGATCAATATCGACACCGACCACCTCAGCCGCACCGAGAGCCGAAGCAGCCATCGCCAGAATGCCCGAGCCGCAGCCATAGTCCAGCACCGAGCGTCTGGCCAGCGGCAGATCGCTGAGCCATTGCAGACAAAGCCGCGTGGTCGGATGGGTGCCGGTGCCGAACGCGAGGCCCGGATCGACGCGCAGGTTGATGGCGGACGGGTCAGGCAACTCGCACCAGGTCGGCACAATCCACAGTCGCGGCGTGATCTGGATCGGCTCGAACTGCGCCTGCGTTGCCCGCACCCAATCGGTCTCGGGCACGATACGGAATTCGTGCGGGCCGAGCGCGCTTGCCTCGCCGTCAACGCCATCGCGCAAGGTTTGCCACAGCGCTTCGATGTCTTCGGTCGCCACGTTGCTGTCGAAGAGCGCTGCGATGCGGCTATCGGCCCAGCGCTGCGACAGCGGCATGCCCGGTTCGCCAAAGATCGGCTGCTCGGCATCGCTTTCGGCGTTGAGATCAGCAACGTCTACCGCGAGCGCACCGGCTTCCAGCAGCGCGTCCGCAATGGCGTCCGCTGCGTCACCCTTGACCGGCCCCGAAATCTCAATCCACGTAGTCAAATCATCGCGTCCTAGCGCCGAACGGCGCGCCGTCATAGCGCCCAGTCCGGGCGCGTCGTCTTAGCCGCGAAGCGGCGACGTCCTGCGCGCAAGCGCTACTTCCGCCGCTCGGCCAGCTTCGCCATGCGCTGCTCAAGATAATGAATCGAGAACCCGCCCTTGATGAACTGGGCATCGTCCATCAACTCGCGGTGCAGCGGAATGTTGGTCTTGATGCCTTCGACGATCATCTCGGACAGCGCAATGCGCATGCGGGCGATCGCCTGTTCGCGCGTGGCCCCGTAGGCAAGCAGCTTGCCCACCATCGAATCGTAGTTCGGCGGCACGAAGTAGCCGTTGTAAGCGTGCGAATCGACGCGGATGCCAGGCCCGCCGGGCGCGTGCCAGCTGGTGATGCGACCCGGCGATGGCACGAAACTGTTCGGGTCTTCCGCGTTGATGCGGCATTCGATGGCATGGCCCTTCTTGATGATGTCCTTCTGGCGAAGCGTCATCTTCTGGTTGGCCGCGATCTTGATCTGCTCCTGCACGATGTCGACGCCAGTGATCAGCTCGGTCACCGGATGCTCAACCTGCACGCGGGTGTTCATCTCGATGAAGTAGAACTCGCCGTCTTCGTACAGAAATTCGAAGGTGCCGGCGCCGCGATAGCCGATCTTCTTGCAGGCCTCAGCACAGCGCTCGCCAATCTTGGCGATCAGCCGCTCGGGGATGCCCGGTGCCGGACCTTCCTCGATGATTTTCTGGTGACGGCGCTGCATCGAACAGTCACGCTCGCCCAGATAAACCGCATTCTTGTGCTGATCGGCCAAGATCTGAATCTCGATGTGGCGCGGGTTCTCCAGGAATTTCTCCATGTAGACCGTGCCATTGCCGAACGCCGCCAGCGCCTCACCCTTGGTCAGCGTGACCGCGTTGATCAGCGCCGCTTCGGTCTGCACCACGCGCATGCCGCGGCCACCGCCGCCGCCCGAGGCCTTGATGATGACCGGATAGCCGATGGTGCGGGCGATCTTGATGATCTCTCGCGGGTCATCGGGCAGCGCGCCGTCAACGCCCGGCACCACCGGAACGCCAGCCTTTTTCATGGCCGCCTTGGCCGATACCTTGTCGCCCATCAGGCGGATGGTCTCGGCGCGTGGCCCGATGAATACGAAGCCCGACTTCTCGACCTTCTCCGAGAAATCCGCGTTTTCCGACAGGAAACCGTAGCCAGGATGGATCGCCTGCGCATCGGTCACCTCAGCCGCCGCGATGATCGCGGGCACGTTGAGGTAGCTTTGTGCCGACGGCGCCGGGCCGATGCACACCGATTCGTCGGCCAGCTTCACATACTTGGCGTCGGCATCCGCTTCGGAATGCACCACCACCGTCTTGATGCCCATCTCGCGGCAGGCACGCTGGATGCGCAGCGCGATCTCGCCGCGGTTGGCGATCAGGACCTTGTCGAACATCTGTGATTCCGGCTTCTTGGCCGAGGCAAGGGAGAGCGCCATCGTGATCTTGATCTATTCGATGATGAACAAGGCCTGGCCGTATTCCACAGCCTGACCGGATTCGACCAGCGCGGCCTTGACCACGCCGGACTTGTCAGCCTCGATCTCGTTCATGAGCTTCATGGCTTC
>Ga0116175_1000532_pt1 | contig 26675 bp, 28 predicted proteins | sample AD_UKC125_MetaG_FD_89802 | JGI IMG/M metagenome (GOLD analysis project Ga0116175, IMG submission 89802) | Active sludge microbial communities of municipal wastewater-treating anaerobic digesters from USA - AD_UKC125_MetaG | ecosystem: Engineered > Bioreactor > Anaerobic > Digestate | place: USA... | reverse complement strand
CCATCGGCGATCCAGATTTGCAAGGAAACCATTGAATATTAATCGATTTCTTGCAATTCTCCACCCAAAAATCGAGCTTTTATCACAACAAATCAATGGGTTATGAATTGTTCAGGACCGACTAACTATGCTTGCGGGCTTCTTTGCGTGTGGGATTGGTTTCGCTCTTCTAGATGACCCATACAAAACCATCTCCCTTGCACTCTTGCTGGCTTATCTCGCCGCGGGCTGTGGTGTGATCGTATTTCGTAGCTTGATGTCTAGTTCAGCCCCAGGCAGCATTGCCGGTGCACTGCAAATTTCACGCTCCGTTCAACCCTCTCTTTTCTGGCTAACTTGTGTTGGCTTTCTTTTCATGGGTTTGATTTCTCTGTTTTTTTCAGGCTATGCGCTCTTTCAGCTCTTATAGCTGGCACGCAGCTAGCCCTAACATTCCGCTCCAGAGGGACGCTTCGCCAGCAAGCTGGCTGCGCGCCCCTGAGCTTGCACGTTAGCCCGCAGAGAGCACCACCGCGATGCCGGGAAACGAACGTAGCACTTTGCCATCCATGGTTACGAGCTTCGTGCCGAGCTTCATCGCGAGCGCTACGAACTCACAATCGTATGCGGAGCATTCACTGTCGCGCACCAGTTCCAGAACGCTACGCGAGTCCACTTCGTACTCGACGCCACTGAGCAAATCTTCAGCCTCGCTTTGGAGTGTGTTCGCCTGTTCGAATGTCAGTTTCCCTCGCCTCATGTACCCGGCCAGAATGTTTCTAAACTCGCTGCGCCACAGTACTGGTGCAGCCCAATCTGGGTCGTGTTCCAGCAGCGCTTCCGCTACCGCCGTGTATTCACCCGGTAGGTACAGATACGCCAGTACGTTCGAGTCCACGACAATCATGGACGCCCTTGCTTCTTCAAGGCATCAATATCGCGGGCGCGAAACTTCGTGCTTAACGCTGCCCGTAGTTGGCGTGCCCGAGCGAGTCGCTCACTGGGGGCTATCTTGGTCGGCGTAAGTACGGTCTCAAGGCACACAATAGCCTCGCTGTTTAGGCTGCGGCGGTGCATCTCGGCCGCCACTCGCAACCGGTCGTACACATCATCCGGAATGTTCTTCAACGTCAGCGTCGTAGGCATTACTCCCTCCAACCACTATGGCATCATAACGGTTCCATTATATAGGCCCGTGGCTTGCCTGCCAATCTGCGAGCTAACCCATCGTTGCAGGGGACGCTCCGCCTATCGGCGGCGCGCCCCTGAACTCAGACGTTAGCCATTCAATTCATCCCATCATGAACCGTGATCGCATATCCACTCTGACAAGTTTGGCTCTGCTAGCGGCTGCCATGGTCATATGGGCTGACATCTTCAATTTTTCGAAGACCGTTTATCTACCGGAGTGGGCGAAACAACTACCAAGCCCAATAAATGCTCCCGCCTATCTGACTCTGCTTTGCCTGATACCCGCTGCCTTTGCATCCACATCAGTTCAACGCGCTGTTCAAAGCGTCGCCGCTTCTGTATTTATCGCTCCGCTATTCGCTATATCCGCTTACGCATTAAATCCAATTCACCAGAACACCTACCTATTGGCCAATGCACTTTTCAGTTATGGGTGGATTGTTCTGTTCCATTGCGCTACTCCGGCATTTTTGCTTTTGGCAATTCGCCTAGGCGCTCATCGCACACAGGCAAAAAAATGAGCGGTCGGGAAGATAGGTAACAGACTAGTCCGGGGACATGGGTTACACATTTTTGCTGCCGACCCTGCAATCCCTGATGTTGGCAAAGAAGCGGCAATTCCCGGTACGGAAAGGCGACGAAGCGTAGCGTAGTCGGGTTTCCGCACCGGGAATTGTAATCGTTGCGATGCCGATAGACATTGCATCATCCTTTCCGTTTTAGGCGGCCATATTCATCCTCGATGCGCATGTAGCGCTCCAGCAATCGACCAAGCTTGAGCGGGCCGAAATAGACGTTCCAAACGCCGTCGTCGATTTCCTCCAGACCGACGTACTCGCCGGCGCAGGTGATCAAGACATTCACCCAGTCCTTGTTCCAGCGAATGCCGCCGTTGTAGCTTACGTAGCGGACCTCGAAGTGGTCGGGATACTCCAGTGGTGGCAGGCGGTCGGGCATTTCCCTTCTTGAAGACACATAAATAGAGGCCGGTGTCGCCATGTCCAACGCCTCATGTGGCCGCTCGTCATTGAACTCCCGTTGAAAGCGATTGAATTTGCGCTGCTGCGCACGCCGATTGGCCGCCGGTGGGCGAGTTGTTTCCGCCTTCAACGTCTTGTGCATACGCTCGTGCCGGCCGTTCTGCTGCGGCTTGCCCGGCTCAATCAGCTCCGGCAGGATAAGGTATTGCTAGGCGTAAAGGGTGGCCAGCCATTCGCTGCTGGCCGACGTCCCTGACGGGCCGCGGCCTGAAATAAAATATGGACCGCCATGGCAACGTCACCGACACTTCGCGCACTGAGAGCAGACATAACCACGCTTGAAGTTGACGCTATCGTTAACGCGGCGAACTCGTCGCTACTCGGTGGCGGCGGCGTGGATGGCGCAATCCACCGTGCCGCTGGCCCAAGTCTTCTTCACGAGTGCCGCTTGTTGGGCGGGTGCAGGACTGGTGATGCGAAACTGACACGCGGCTATGACCTGCCGGCTCGTCACATCATTCACACTGTCGGCCCAGTCTGGCGCGGCGGCGAACATGAAGAGCCTTCTCTCCTCGCGTCGTGCTATCGTCGTTGCATAGAGCTTGCAGCGCTGAACTGCATTGACTCGCTTGCTTTCCCGAGCATCAGCACCGGAATATATGGCTACCCCGTCGAACTGGCGGCGAGAGTCGCAATATCGACAGTGCGTAGTGCAGTGGCAGTGCAAACTCACTCTGCAATTCGAGAGGTATTCTTCTGCTGCTTCTCCTCGCGCGATCTCTCGATCTATGAAAGCGTCCTTGCCGAGACCGCGGTCTAGCGCTGCGGTCATCGGCCGGCATTGGATTTCCGCGCCGGGACGGTCGTTGTCGCGTGGCAAAATTAAAGAGCGATAATGCCGGCAGCGCCCAATACCGCGCTTCGGGCGACCCGGCCGCGCAATAACCGCGTCTGCCGTCTGAGTTCGAACATAGCCCCTGAAATTCAACTGGCAAGGATTCGAAAATGCACACTGAAGTCCTGACATTCTGGTTCCAGGAAATCGATCCGAGGCTTTGGTTCGCTTCCGACAAGAACTTCGACGACCTGATCCGGGCGCGATTCAGCGGCCTGATGCAGCAGGCAGCCGCCAGTGAGTTGCACGCATGGAGAACCACCGCAGAAGGTCGCCTCGCGGAAATCATCGTTCTGGACCAATTCTCCCGTAACGTGTACCGCAACACGCCGCAGGCATTCGCCCAAGACCCCATCGCGCTGGTGCTTGCCCAGGAGGCGGTTGCATCTGGCGCACTGGCCTCGCTGAACCCGACGCAGAGGGGTTTCTTGCTGCTGCCCTACATGCACAGCGAGTCAAGGCAGATTCACGTCCTGGCAGAAGCGCTCTACAAGGACTTCGCTCCAGCCGGCAACCATGACTTCGAGTTGAGGCATAAGGCCATCATCGACCGCTTTGGTCGCTATCCGCACAGAAATGAAATCCTGGGGCGTGCTTCCACGCCGGAGGAGTTGGAGTTTCTGGCGCAGCCCGGGTCGCGGTTCTGAATGTTACCGTCGGCGTCTGGCACGCAGCGGACCGCTTCCCGGCAAACGGTTTGCCGAATTCACCGACACGGTGGGCAGGGCAATTTCCCCGGCCCCCTGCGGCGACGGCCCGATTGAGCGCGAATCATCGTCGATCCAGGCATTGCTGCGGTCGACGCCCCGTTTTCTCCCAATTTCTGGCCGAGCGCGGCCTGCGCAACGCGTGGCGCTGCGTTTTTCCCCTTGGCGCTGGCTTTCCACAGCTGCGCTTCCGGGAGGTCGCCGAGGCGGCAGTCGAAATGCCCGCCCGAGCGCCGGATGGCGCGGGCGTCGGCCTCGGTGGTCTTTGGTTGCTTTCGGTGCTTGAGATGGGCTTCATTCTGCCGGTCAAAGTGCGCCGGGAAATCGGTCGTCATGCCGGCCTGCCTGTCGCATCGCCAATCCTTCACCGGATTCATGAAATGTCCGCGACAGGTTGAAAGGGATCGGCTTACACTGCCAGCAACCGTGAAATAGTACACAGTTGACCGCAATACATCTGGATAGAATTTGCCAAGAGTCTGACGATTTGGCCAATCGCAACCACCTCCGGACGATCCGGAATTCCCTTGCCAGCCAGGTCGTCGGGGACGGTGCCTTGTTGCCATCGGCAGCAAGGGACGGGTTTCGGGTTCGGCACGCCCATCAGGGCATCAAAGGACAATGATGAACCGGATGTTCAGTCACTGGCTGTACTGGCGACCTCTCGCACAAGCACTGTTCGATTCGGCGTTCATCATTGTCGGCGCCGTCATTGCCTTTGGGTGGGCCAGCACCGGCTTGCCGATCAATCAACGACAGGTCGTTCTGTTCGGTCTGATCTATGTGGCTGTCGCCATGTTGATTACCGCGTCGCTGGGGATCAATCAGCGCATCAATCCGCGGACGTCCATCGGGCCGCGAACCCAGATACTCTTCTCGGTTTACCTTTCATTTCCGATCGCCTACCTCATAGATGTCCTGTTTTTCGTCAAGTTCGATCGTGAGTTTCTCTACCTTACGATCATGGCGGCGGTGTTCGGGGTACTTGCCTCACGCATCGGAAGTTCAGGCTCACGCGAGTCGGAACTCGCCAAGCGTCGAATACTGGTTTTCGGAACAGGCTCCAAGGCAATTGAAGTCAGGGACGCACTCAGGAAATCGGATACCAATGCCATGATCGTCGGCTATTTTGCCGGGGCCAACGAGAACGACTCGATCATTCAGGGTAGCCGCCTGGTTGCGCAGGGCGGGAGTCTGCTCGACACCGCAATCGCACTGGAAGCAGACGAGATCGTCATCGCCCTGTCTGAACGACGCGGAGGCTCCATGCCCATGCGCGAACTCCTGGATTGCCGCCTGAATGGAATCCGCGTCCTCGACCTCGCCAGCCATTTCGAGAAGACGCTTGGCCAGATCCGCCTGGACTCCCTTTACGCTGGCTGGCTCATTTTCGGCGAGGGCTTCAGTCAAGGTGTGGCTCGCTCGGTCGTGAAGCGGGTCTTTGACATCATTGCCTCGCTCATTCTGCTCGCCGTCGCGGCGCCGGTGATGGTTGTCACCGCGTTGCTGATCGGACTGGAAACCGGCTTCCCGCTCCTCTACCGGCAGGAACGAGTCGGGCACAACGGGGGTCTGTTCAATGTCATCAAGTTCCGCAGCATGCGCCAGGACGCCGAGAAGCATGGAAAGCCGGTCTGGGCGACTTCATCCGATGATCGTGTGACGAAGGTTGGACGCATCATCCGCAAGCTGCGCATCGACGAACTGCCACAGCTATACTGCGTCCTCAAGGGCGACATGAGCCTTGTTGGCCCGCGTCCGGAACGGCCGTTCTTCGTCGATCAACTGACCCGGGAGATACCCTTCTACGCGGTCAGGCACAGCGTCAAGCCCGGATTGACCGGCTGGGCGCAGGTTTGTTATCACTATGGGGCATCGACCGAGGATGCGGCGGCAAAACTGCAGTACGACCTGTACTACGTGAAAAACCACTCCCTGTTTCTTGACCTCGTCGTGCTCTTCGAAACGGTCGGGGTTGTACTGACAGGCAAAGGCGCGCAGTAGACCGCGGTCCCACGGCACGCTTGATTGCGTCGTTTGCCGACTGAGCCATGAACTACGAAACGGCATCGCTGATCGCCTGGAGTATGGGCACCGCAGCAGTCAGCTACGGGCTGCTGGCGGTCCACCTGATTTTTCTCGGCCAGGACTGGCGCGGCAATCGGCGCACCCAGGCAATGCTGGCAGCCGTGGTTCTCGCCGCACTCTGGGCAATCGTTGGCACTCTGTTTGCACTGACCGGCAGGAGCATTTTTCTTGTATCGAGCGTTCTGCTCGATACCCTGCGCTATGGCGCCTGGTATGTCTTCCTGAACCTTCTGCTTTCTCCATCCGGGCCCCAGCGCCGCATTGACCGGATACTTCCGGTCTGGCTGAGTCCTGCAGGGGGGGTATTGGTGACCTGCAGTATCGCTGTGCATCTGGCGATTTACATGGGTTTGCTGCAGGCGTATCAGTGGGTGCGGATCGAACTGGTCCTGGGGCTGGGAATGGTCATCATCGCCCTGATCCTTCTGGAACAGGTCTTCCGGAACGTCACCGACGATGCGCGCTGGAACATCAAGCCGCTGTGCCTTGCGCTGCTCGGACAATTCGGCTTCGATCTCTACCTCTATTCGGATGGGCTTCTGTTCAACCGGCTCGATGCCGACGCCTATGCGATACGCGGCTTCTTCCATGCGTTGGTCATCCCGCTGCTCCTCGTCGCCACGGTCCGCAGCCGTGACTGGAAGACAAAGATCCAGCTTTCGCAGAAGGCCGCATTCCACACGGCCACGCTTGTGTTTGCAGCCATCTATCTTCTGATCATGGCGTCCCTCGGCTATTACGTCCGCTTCTTCGGCGGCGACTGGGGACGCGCACTGCAGTTCTCGATCTTGTTCATCTCGCTGCTGTTCCTCGGGGTGCTGGCCTTTTCAGGCTCGATGCGGGCAAAACTGCGCGTCCTAGTGAGCAAGCATTTCTTCAGGTATCGCTACGACTACCGTGAGGAATGGTTGCGCTTTACTCAGACCCTGTCATCACAGGACTCTCATCAAGGGGTTGGGCAGCAGGCCATCCGGGGCCTGGCCAACCTGGTCGAGAGTCCGGCGGGCGGCCTGTGGCTCAAGCAACCCGGGCAAAACACCTTCAGGATGGCCGCGAGGTGGAACATCCCGGCCAACGAGGTCTCCGAGGACGGCGATTCATCACTCTGCCGCTTTCTTGTCGGCAGGGGCTGGGTCATCAATCTCGAGGAGTATCGGACGGCGCCGCAGCGCTATGCCGAACTGGAACTCCCCGAGTGGATATACGGGATTCCAAACGTCTGGCTGGTTGTGCCGCTGATGGTCAGTCAAGAATTGACCGGCTTCGTGATCCTTGCCAGCGCGCGAACGCGCATCAATGTCAATTGGGAAGTGAACGATGTGCTTCGCACTGCCGGGTGTCAGGCAGCAGGTTTTCTGGCGCGGATGCAGGCCACGGAAGCCCTTCTCGAAGCCCGGAAATTCGATGCGTTCAACAGGATGTCGGCATTTGTCGTGCATGATCTCAAGAACATCGTCACTCAACTTTCCCTGATGCTGCGCAATGCCGAACGTCACCGGGACAACCCCGAATTTCAGCAGGACATGCTGATGACGGTGGAGCACTCAGTCGAGCGCATGCGCCAGCTGATGATGCAGCTCCGTGAAGGGGCGACGCCGCCGGGAACGGCATGCGGCGTGCAACTTGCCGATATCATCGATCGCGTTCGGCAGAGTAAAATGAAGCAGGGACGGACTGTTGAAATGACGATGAGCGAACACTTGGCGACGCGAGGCCACGCGGAAAGACTGGAGCGAGTCATCGGGCATCTGGTCCAGAATGCGCTGGATGCCACAGATGAAGACGGCAGGGTTTGGGTATCGCTGACGCGCCGCGGTGACCGTGCGGTCGTTGAGGTCGGCGACACGGGGCAAGGAATGACGGAGGAATTCATTCGGGATCGCCTATTCAAGCCGTTTCAGAGTACAAAACAGGCGGGGATGGGCATCGGCGCCTATGAAAGCGCACAGTACATACGTGAAATTGGCGGTGAATTGCAGGTTGCTAGCCAGGAAAACCTGGGGACGCGGGTAACAATGATTCTTCCCTTGTTTGACACTGGAACAAAGTCGGATCTGCACGAAACGGAATGGACATGACCGGCGACAAACCACGTCCCCTGCTGATTGTCGAAGACGACCTCGCATTGCAGAAGCAACTGCGCTGGTCTTTCGACAAGTTCGAGGCGTTGACCGCGAGCGACCGCGAGGGCGCCCTCGCTCAGGTTCATCGTCACAATCCGGCAGTCGTCACCATGGATCTCGGCCTGCCACCCGACGCAGATTCGGTTTCCGAAGGTTTTCTGCTGCTCGAACAGATTCTGGCCACTGCCCCCGATACGAAAGTCATCGTGCTTACCGGCCAGAACGACCAGGCCAACGCACTGCGTGCAATTGCGCTTGGCGCCTACGACTTCTTCGCCAAGCCGTTCGAACCCCAGCTCATAACGCTGACGATAGATCGCGCGTTCAGGCTGTTCGACCTACAGCAGGAAAACCGGCGACTCCAGGCCATGCAGATGCCGGCTGCGCTTGCCGGCCTGCTGACCCGGGACAGCGAAATGATGCGCGCCAGCCGGATGATCGAAAAGGTCGCGAATACCAATGCAACAGTCCTCTTGCTGGGTGAGAGCGGTACCGGCAAGGAGGTTCTCGCACGCGGGTTGCACGAAGCGTCAACCCGCAGGGGAGAGCGCTTCGTGGCAATCAACTGCGCTGCGATTCCGGACAATCTTCTCGAAAGCGAGTTGTTCGGCTACGAAAAGGGCGCGTTCACCGGAGCAACCAAGACGACCCAAGGCAAGATCGAATCGGCCGGTGGCGGAACACTGATGCTCGACGAAATCGGCGACCTGCCCTTGGCGTTGCAGGCAAAATTGTTGCGCTTTCTGCAGGAGCGCATCGTCGAACGACTTGGCGGACGCCAGGAAATTCCTGTCGACGTCCGCATTGTCGGCGCCACGCATCAGGATCTGAAGGCACGCATCAGGGAGGGGCTCTTTCGCGAAGACCTGTACTTCCGGCTGGCCGAGATCGTCGTTACCATTCCCCCGCTGCGTGCCCGGAAGGGTGATCCGGCTCTTCTCGCCCACGCGTTCGTCCGCCGCTTCGCAGCTGAATATCATCGTGCAAACATCAGCCTGTCCGAAGATGCCGTGCGGGCATGCGAAGCCTATGGCTGGCCGGGAAATGTCCGCGAACTCGAAAACTGCATCAAGCGCGCGGTTATCATGGCCGAAGGCCAGCAAATCACCCGCGCAGATCTCGGTCTGGACATGGCAGCCGATGATGGTGATGGCTACATCGATCTACGCCACGTCCGCGATGAGGCCGAGAGGGCCGCCGTGGTCACCGCGCTAGGCAGGGCCAACGGCAACGTGGTGCGTGCCGCCGAGTTGCTGGGAGTCAGCCGCCCTACCCTGTATGACATGATGCATCGCCTTGGGCTCAAATAGCTCGCAACCGTAATGGAAAACGCATTTTGAAAAGACCAGCCGCTTACCTTCACATCACCCTCGCCGCGCTTCTTGTGACGTCCCTTCTTGCCGGCTGTACGGCCGAAGATCCCGATTCGCTCATGGCGTCAGGAAAAGATTACCTTGCGAAGAATGACAGCAAAGCTGCCATCATCCAGTTCAAGAATGTGCTGCAAAAGAATCCGAAGCTCGGCGAGGCGCGCTTCCTTCTCGGCAAGGCGTTGCTCGAGGCTGGAGATCCGCAAGGCGCGGAACTCGAGTTGCGACGGACACTCGAACTCAAATATGCCCCCGATTTGGCAATTCCCCTGCTGGCCGAAGCCCTTCTCGCCAATGGTCAGGCAAGAAAGCTGGTCGACGAGTTCTCACGGACGGAACTGTCTGGCGAAGCAAAGGCGAATCTCAATACGACACTGAGTCTTGCCTACCAGGCTCTGGGCGACGCTGAAGCGTCCAAGGCTGCGCTCGCGGCCGCGCTGGCTGCCCAGCCGGACTATGCCCCCGCGCTCATTGTCGAAGCCAGAGGCAAGGCAGCGGACAGAGACATCTCCGGCTCCCTGGCGATCGTCGACCGAGTACTGGAAAAAGCCTCTGCAAATCACGAAGCCCTGGTACTCAAGGGTTCTCTACTCGCGCTCACGGGTGATCACGACGGCGCGATCCAGTTCTACAAGAAGGCTCTTCAGAGCCGGCCGAACTTCATTCCCGCACACTCGGCAATTATCTCAACTCTGATGCAGAAAGGGGCCGTTGAGGAGGCCACACAGCAACTGGAAGCGCTGAAGAAGGTTGCCCCCAATCATCCCCAGACGATTTATCTCGAAGGGCAGTTGGCATACCAGCGCAAAGAGTACAGGACCGTGCGCGATCTGGCCCAGCAATTGCTGAAGACCGCGCCGAACAACCCGACTGCTCTGCAACTTGCCGGTGCGGCCGAGTATCAACTAGGCTCGTACTTCCAGGCCGAGTCCTACCTCAACAAGGCGCTGCAACAGGCACCGGACCTGCGGTTTGCGCGCGGTCTGTTGATAACAAATTATCTGCGCGCCGGTCAACCTGCCAAAGCACTCGCTACCCTGCAGCCGGTACTGGGCAAGATCGACGAGGATCCGGACTTTCTGGTACTCGTCGGAGAGGTGTACCTGCAAGCCGGCGACCCAAAAAAGGCCGAGGAATATCTCCACAGAGCCAGCAAGCTCGATCCGAATGACCTGACGAAGAGAACGGCTGTGGCAGTTGCCCATATGGCTCAGGGCAGAGTCATTGAAGCAGCCAGCGAATTTGAACAAATATCACGTGTCGATGATGGGATCACTGCCGACCAGGCGCTCATCGCTTCACATCTGCAACGCAATGAGCTGGACAGTGCTCTGAGCGCCATAGACGCCCTCCAGAAGAAACAGCCTGACGATCCTGCAACCTACAGCTTGCAGGGACGCGTCCTGCTGGCCAAGAAGGATACTGCAGCCGCTCGCCTGAGCTTCGAGAAGGCCGTAGCAGTGAATCCGACCTATTTTCCAGCAGTCGCCAGCTTGGCATCGATGGACGTGGCCGAAGGCAATTCCGAGCGGGCGCGCAAGCGCTTCGAGGAAGTCCTTGCGGCAGACCCAAAGAATATGCCGGCGTTGCTCTCTCTGGCCAAGCTGACTACTGCGACGGGCGGCACCGCTGCTGAATCCCTGGCGTTGATCAAGAAATCAATCAGCGCAAATCCCGACGGAGTGGCCCCCAGATTGGCACTGATCGACTTCTACATGGCAAACAACGAACCAAAGAAGGCCGATTCTGCCGCGCAGGAAGCGCTCGCGGCAATACCTGGCAAACCCGAACTGCTTGATGCCGCCGGGCGTGCCCAGGTAAGGGGGGGGGAAGTCAACAAGGCATTGGCCACCTACGGGAAGCTGGCGAGCTTGCAGCCATCATCGCCACTTCCATACCTGCGCATGGCTGACATTCACCTATCCAACAAAAATACGGAAGAGGCCGCCAAAAACCTGCGCAAGGCACTGGAGATCAGACCCAATCTGTTCGAGGCGCAGCGAAAGCTTGTCCAGATACTACTGGGTGATGGCAAGACCATCGACGCGCTTGCCATTGCTCGGGAGGTTGAAGGGCAGCGTCCCAACGAGGCCGTTGGTTACATACTTGAAGGGGATATTCACGCCGCCGAAAAGCGTTGGTCAGATGCGGCGGTCGCTTATAGAAATGGAGTCCGCCAGGCACCCACTTCAGAGCTTGCGATAAAGCTGCACAGAGCCCTGCTATCCGCCGGCAAGACTGCCGAAGCCGACAAGGCTGCCAATTCCTGGCTGAAGGACCACCCGAAAGATGTCGCATTCCGCCTCTATTCAGGCGATCTCGCGACGGCGCGCAAGGACTACCCGACTGCCGCGCATTACTACCATGCTGCAGTCGACCTCCAGCCGGAGAACGCGCTCGCACTCAACAATCTGGCATGGGTTTCCGGGCAGATGAAATCCCCGAAGGCACTGGAGTACGCTGAAAGGGCCAACAGACTTGCTCCCAACCAGCCAGCATTCATGGACACACAGGCCATGCTTATGGCTGAGCAAGGGGACACTGCGGGCGCGACCGCACTCCTGCTCAAGGCGCTGGAGATCGCACCGCAGGCTGCCACAGTTCGCCTTAGTCTGGCCAAGGTCCTGATCCGTGCGGGGCGCAAGGATGAAGCCCGTGTGGAACTCGATGCCCTCGCCAAGCTGGGCAACAAATTCTCTGAACAGGCTGAAGTGAAGCGCTTGCAGGGGATGCTCTAGAATTTTTCCAAACAAGACGAGAAAGATGATGAAAACAATAGCTGTTGTCGGACTGGGTTACGTGGGACTTCCGTTGGCGGTTGAATTCGGCAAGAAATTCCGCACCATCGGTGTTGACCTGTCCGCCGAAAAGGTCGCGTGCTACAAACAGCATTTCGACCCGACCGGCGAGGTAAGCAGCGAAGACCTCAAGGCGGCCACCCTGCTCGAGATGGGTACCGACCCAACTGCGCTGCGAGAAGCTGATTTCGTGATCGTCGCGGTGCCCACCCCCGTCGACGACGCACATCAGCCCGATTTCAGTCCGCTGGTCAGTTCCTCGCGCGCCGTTGGCCAGAATCTGAAGCAGGGAGCAATCGTCGTATACGAGTCGACCGTCTATCCAGGAGCCACCGAGGAAGTCTGCATTCCCATCCTCGAGCAATACTCGGGGAAGAAATGGAAAACCGACTTCTTTGTCGGTTACTCTCCGGAACGCATCAATCCCGGCGACAAGGAACGTACCGTCACCAAGATCGTCAAGGTGGTTTCGGGCGACACGCCCGCGACGCTGGCAACCGTCACGGAAATCTATGGAAGCGTGATCAAGGCCGGCGTCTTCCCCGCTTCCTCCATCAAGGTGGCGGAAGCCGCGAAGGTCATCGAAAACACCCAGCGCGACCTCAACATCGCCCTTATGAACGAACTGGCCATCATCTTCGACAAGATCGGGATCGATACGCTGGAGGTTCTTCAGGCCGCCGGAACGAAATGGAATTTCCTGCCGTTTCGTCCCGGTCTGGTCGGTGGCCACTGCATCGGTGTCGATCCCTACTATCTGACCCACAAGGCCCAGAAGCTCGGCTACCATCCGGAGGTAATCCTGGCCGGCCGCCGTATCAATGACGGCATGGGCAAGTTTGTCGCCGAACAAACGATCAAGCAACTGGTGCGAAGAGGTCATCCGGTCAAGGACTTCCCGATCGTCGTTCTCGGTCTGACATTCAAGGAAGATTGTCCCGATCTGCGCAACTCACGGGTCATCGACGTCATTCGCGAGTTGGAATCCTACGGCGCCAAGGTCATGGTTCATGATCCGGTGGCGGATGCAAAGGAGGCCCATCACGAATATGGGGTCGATCTGCGTTCCTGGGATGATCTGCCCAGCGCTGCCGCCATTGTTGTTGCGGTCAACCATCGAGAATTCAGGAATCGGCCAATTGGCGATTTCTTGTCTAAACTGGAAAAAAATGGTGTGATAACCGACGTGAAGAGCATGTTTGAAACTGCGGCCTTTGCCGGGTCGGGAGTCGAACTCTGGCGCCTGTAAGGAAGGAGTCCAAGATGAAGCACGCAAGGTTTGATCGATACCTTCCCGGGCCTTGGGTGCTTTGTGCACTGCTTGCCGCAATCTCCTCCAGCAAGCCGGCAATGGCCGACCCGCTCAAGAGTGAGAGAGCGGCAGCCCTCCGCATCGAGGCTCGCAACTACGAGCATGGGAATACCGCAACGCGCGACCCCGCCAAGGCGGTGCAACTCTATTGCGAGGCTTCGCGCCTGGGCGATGTCGAGGCTCAGTACAACCTCGGCTGGATATATGCCAATGGGCGAGGCGTTCGACGCGACGATGCGACTGCCGCCTATTTCTTCGCGATGGCTGCGAAGCAAGGCGATGCACTGTCGCAGCGAATGCTGCGCCAGGTTGGCGACCCGGTCAGCAAGCCGCCGGAATGCCTGTTCGATAGCGATGGACGCGATATCGTCGCACAGGCTGCCCCCGATCGGCGCAAGGTCATGGAAATGGTGTTGAGACTGGCGCCCGAGTATGGCGTCTACCCGCGGCTGGCGATGGCGGTCATCCGTGCCGAATCCAATTTCAATCCCGGTGCCGTCTCACCAAAAAACGCGCAGGGATTGATGCAGCTCATCCCAGAAACGGCCGAACGCTTCAATGTCAAGAAGCCTTTTGATCCCGAACAGAACATCCGCGGTGGACTCGCCTATCTGCGCTGGCTGCTGGCCTACTTCAAGGGAGACATCGCACTGGTTGCCGCGGCATACAACGCCGGCGAGGGCGCCGTAAATCGCCATGCCGGCATTCCACCCTATGCCGAGACACAGGGCTACGTGAAGCGCATCCGCGAAATGTTCAAGCGTGACGAGCACCCCTACGACCCGGCAGTGACCGATCCCTCACCGGACCTGCAAAAAATCGCCTCGCGCAGGCTGATGTGAAACGTGCCCGACACCATCCCCGATTCCTGCTGGCATTCCTTGCCTGCCTGTCGTCGGGAATGGCGTCAGCCGAAATGTCCGACACCATCCAGCAGGTCAAGCCATCGGTCGTCGTCGTCGGCACCTACAAGAAGACCGACAGTCCGCAGTTTGCCATGCACGGTACGGGCTTTGTGATCGACGGCGGCAACCTCATCGCGACGAACGCCCATGTCGTTCCCGACAGCAGCGAACCCGATGCCCCAGTGCTGGTCATTCAGTCACGCAACGGCTCCGGAGAAACTCAGGTTCGTCGCGCCCATGTCGTCAACAAGGATCGCGAGCACGACCTCGCAGTCCTCCGCATTGATGGCCCTGCCCTCCCCGCCCTGAAGCTGCGCAACTCCGAATCGGTACGCGAAGGCCAACTGGTGGGATTTACCGGGTTCCCGATCGGGGGCGCGCTCGGATTCTCGCCGGTGACCCATCGCGGCATGGTGTCGTCGATCACCCCGATTGCGCTGCCGGCGGCGAACGCGCGGCAAGCTAATGAAAGACTGGTTCGCCAGCTCAAGGGCAAACCTTTCAACATCTTCCAGCTCGATGCCACGGCCTACCCCGGCAACAGCGGAAGCCCGGTGTTCGACGCCAGCAGCGGCGAAGTCATTGGCATCATCAATATGGTGTTCATCAAGGGAAGCAAGGAAGCAGCGCTGAGTCAGCCGTCCGGGATCGCCTACGCGATACCGGCGAATTACCTGAAAGAGCTGTTGGTCAAGTCGCCGTAGCCAGTCGCTTGCGTCATGCCTGCACACGCTTGACCGGTTGCAACCCGACCCACATCTTGTGCACCAGGTGGATCAGGAGCAAATTTGGCGGTAAACGCAGCGACAGTTCCCGAACCATCAACAGCCAGTCCGCCATCGCCTGTCCCCGGATTCGCGTGTCAGGGTGGCGCGAGGAAACCGCCTTTTCGACTAGCTTCACGAAGGCGGTCGGCTCCCGCTGCAGCAACCGGTCATCGACCGGAGTGGAGAAGAACCGCCAAGCCAAGTAGAGCGCTTGCCGGAGAATCGCGTCGAGCCCGACCTCGGCGGAACGGGCGATCAGGCGTTCTGCGAACTCCGCCGAGACGCCGGAAAAATGGCGGAAGAGAAGGTCGATGTCGCAGAGATCGCGCAGGCCGCGATCAAACTCCCCGTTCAGCAGCAAATGGGCAGCCGCATGGAGCAGGATATCTTCATCCCGCAACCGCCAGAAACGCTCGTTCCCGGCAATCGGCACTGCATCATTGACCATTCTGGAGGAATCGACAGCAATGCGGCATGTTGGCATGACAAGGGAATGATGAAGATCGATCGTGGTGCCGCGATGCGTGTGAGTCATTGGCGGAATCTCGTGGGACCACTGCCTGTAGTAGCGGTCGTCGTACGCATCGAGCTGGCCCGTAATCCAGCCGCCAAGCATCAACTCGCTCTCGACAAAGCGAATCTGTTTGTCCGCAACGAGCAGATCGATATCACTGAAGATCCGGCCAGCCGCAGCAGGCAAACCCAAGGCCACATACGATGCCCCATTCAGCAGCAGGATCGGCGCCTCGACATGGGCCAGCGCACTGCTGATCGATCGCAATTCTCGCTGCACGTCGCGGCGAAACGCTGCCGAATGAACCAAGGCGGCCGTCAGGCTGCCTCGATGGCATGGCGGAACGCTTCCGGCGATTGAAGATCCGAGCACCCAGTGAGCAATTCGTGCCAGCATCCCCGCGTGCCGCGCCTCGGCAAGCATGAGGCTCCATTCCTCAGCAGAGAAGGTATCCGCCACCCCCCGATCTCGCAGGAAGCGAGTCAGTGGCGAAGCTTCAACCATGATGCTCGACAAGTTCGTCCAGTGCATTCCTGGCTTCATCCAGCGACGAGTATTCGATCTCCCAGGCCTCGGCAGAACCGACCAGTTCGGCTAGCCTCTGGAAGCCGGAACTGCCGAGGGTCGAGTAATTGAACGACTGGTCGATCAGTCGCATGGCGGCCTGCCCCTGGCCAACAGCGCGCATGCGCAGCGGCGCACCGTCGATCCATTTCGGGAAGACGATAAAATAGGGCATGGCGCTCTCGCTGCCCCGTCGGATCGAATCGCCGGGTGCCGGCAGGTGCGCGATACTCCCCTTGTGCGTATTTGTCGCCAGAGGCCCGAATACTGCTTCCGGGTGCCTGCTCTGGATGAGATCGATGGATGAATTCTTCAGGCTGACCGGTCGCACACAAGGAATCAGTTCGAGCTTCTCGTCAAGCAAGGCAAGTTCGTCCGAGAGCAGTCTCCAGCCGCTCAGCGCGAGTTCCGCTGCGAGGGTGCTCTTGCCGCTACCCGAGACGGCCGAAAGTAGAACGCCCGCACCCCGGGTTTCCAAAACCGCCGAGTGGAGTATCAGATAGTTATGGGCGAACGATCCAATGGTCCAGTTCAATCCCCACTCGAACAAGGCGTGTGCGTGCCCCGCATCGACAGGCAGAAAGGGACGTTCCCCGGAAAGCTCGAACACGATATTGCATGCGATGTGACGACGAAGCCAGTTGGGCGGCGCGATACTGATATCGAAGTCGTATTCGCCACCGTTCACTGCGCACGAATACCGGCCATAAAGCGTTCTGAATACTACTGGAAAGCGAGGGATATCGCTCTTGATCTTGAGCCTTAGGCGTCCGATGTCAAGACGAAAGCGACCGTGTCGCATCGCCTCCGCGAGGTCCCTTCCGGAAACGTCCTGAACGGTCAGCAATCTGGGAAATACCCTAGCCTGGAAATGAACCCCTGAAGTTCGCAGTCTTTCGTGGAGCTTTCCGCGGTCCGTTTACGCAAGAAATCGAGCACAAGCAACCGTTCGAACGGCAGCAGGGACGTGTCTCCGGTTGCAGCGTCGAACACAAGCACGCCGTCATCAACCAGCCGAAAAGAGAAATGCAAAAAAACATTGGGGTTGGCGATGCCAACCCCGGTTTCTGAGTCATTCGCGAACGACATCAGACCATTGTCGCGCTCTTGATGTACTCGACGATTTGCGGCGCGCCCCAGAAGACACCGGCGACCGGCTGGTAACTTCCGTTGCGGCCAGCCCACATTCTTTTCATGGTCTCAAGGCTTAGTATGGAAGCAGGCACTTTTCCCGAATTCAGGTTGCACCATGCGGCGCACAAGTGCGCCCCTAGTTTGGCTGGGTCGTCATGTCCTTGCGATGCCAGGACCTCCTTCAGTTTTTTTCCATGAAAGCCATCGTGAGCGGCAAAGCACGCGGAAAAATATCTGTCCTCCGCACCGCAGCCTTTCCAGTGCCCGTGATGACCGCTCTTTTCGTTCGAAGCATCTTTCCAAAACTCGGGACCCTTTCCAAAGCATCCAGCCCCTCTCTGGCGATCCGGCCTGCTGTTATCGAGCGCTATCGAAGCCTGTGCCGACGGGGAAAGGCAGGTGGCTGCCAATGCCGAGCGCGAAGCCACTGTCAGAATGACCGGGGTCGCAATTCCGACTCCGCGAACGAAACGGCGACGCCCCGATGCCTTGGAGTTCATTCCGCTTAGGCCTGAACCGACTTGATTTGATTGATCACTCATCTCTTTTCACCCGACTATTACCGATAAGGAGGCTTTGCACGAGCAAAAGCAATTTTCATGCAAGTAAATAATTTCAATTAAAAATCAATGACTTTTATCGAAGCCAGCGAAATGGAAGCCCTGATTCTCACCGGCAATGTAAAGAAAACCGACAGTCTTGCAAGCGATCTTTTGTTGTCAATTCTACAGCCTGCGCTTGGCCTGACAAGGAGATACTTCACGAACTTTCGACACCTACGGCAATATGAAATTCGCAGTAGTCGGATCATCTGTCGAATCCCGTCGGGTTGGTCGACTGCCAGCGCCACGAATCCTCACACATCGTCGCCATCCCCCTTCCGGCAGACCAGCCGAGCAGTTCCCGAGCAAGCGATGCATCAGCATAGCAGGCAGCGACATCGCCTGGCCTGCGGTCAACAATGCGAAACGGCACTTTTCTGCCGCTGGCATTCTCGAAAGCCGCCACGACCTCCAGCACACTATAGCCGCGACCGGTCCCAAGGTTGATCGGCACTGCCCCCGCCAGCTTGTCCAGGACGTTGAGAGCAGCAAGGTGGCCGCGAGCGAGATCAACCACATGGATATAGTCGCGTACCCCTGTTCCATCCGGCGTCGGGTAGTCACCACCAAAAACAGACAATTCGGGGCGCCGGCCGACAGCCACCTGGGCCACATAGGGCATCAGGTTGTTAGGGATACCCTGCGGATCTTCCCCGATCATTCCGCTCGGATGCGCCCCCACCGGGTTGAAATAGCGCAGCAACGCCACCCGCCAACGCGGGTCAGCGGCCGCCAGATCGCGCAACATGTCCTCGATCATCAGTTTCGTACGGCCGTAGGGATTGGTCGCCTGGAGCGGGAAGTCCTCACGGATCGGCACACTGTGCGGATCGCCGTAGACGGTTGCCGAAGAACTGAAGACCAGCCGGAAGACGCCCGCCTCTGCCATCGCCTCGAACAGGGCGAGAGAGCCGGCGACATTGTGGTCGTAATAGCGCAACGGGCGCTCAACCGACTCGCCTACGGCCTTCAGTCCTGCGAAATGAACGACGCCAAGAATCGGATATTCGTCGAATATCCGGTGCAGCCCGGCCTTGTCCCGGATGTCGCTGTCAACCACGAGCGGCCGCTTGCCGGCAATACGCTCGATCGCGTCGACCACCTTGGGCGAACTGTTGGAAAAGTTGTCGAGTATCAGCAGGTCGAGGTTCGCAGTCAGCATTTCGACCACGGTATGCGAACCGATATACCCAGCACCTCCTGTGACAAGAATCATCTCTGTTCCCGCAATCTGGATTGAACGCCTGACAAGATAACTGGATCGAAAATGGCGTGCCCGGAGGGACTCGAACCCCCGACCTGCTGCTTAGAAGGCAGCTGCTCTATCCAGTTGAGCTACGGGCACTTGCTGGGGAAGCACGGAGGAATTGGTCGGGGCGGTGGGATTCGAACTCACGACCCTCTGCTCCCAAAGCAGATGCGCTACCAGGCTGCGCTACGCCCCGACAAGAGGAAGCGGATTCTAACATCCCCCGTAAACCCGCACCAGATCAAAGGCCTGTATTCCATCAACAAAGTTTCCTTGCAGCGCGCCCGGCTTTCTGATATTTAATCGTCTTTTTCGTCACTGGGACGCACAAGCAACATGGCTGAAGATCTATTACATAAGCATTTCCCGCCGTACGAACCGAAGGCTGGGGAAGAGTACATGAGCGGAAAGCAGCTTGCGCATTTTCGCAAGATCCTCGAGACGCTCAAGAGGGAATTGAGCGAGGATATCGACCGCACGGTGCACACCATGCAGGACGAAGCTACCGTGTTTGCTGATCCCAATGACCGTGCCAGCCAAGAAACGGATATTGCCATCGAATTGCGCAACCGGGACCGCGAGCGCAAACTGATCAAGAAGATCAACGAGACCCTGGCTCGGATCGAGAGTGGCGATTATGGTTTCTGCGACAAGTGCGGTGTAGAGATCGGCATCAAACGCCTGGAAGCTCGTCCAACGGCGAGACTTTGCATCGACTGCAAGACGCTAGACGAAATGAAGGAAAGGCAGATGGCGAAGTAAACGTCGTTCTCGCTTCGCGCCCCCCGAGGATTTCCTTCAGGGCGCGGGAGGCGCTCCGGAAAGCGCAAAATTGAAAGGGCACCTCGCGGTGCCCTTTTTTGCATTGCTAACCAAGCCAGCAGATTACTGCTGCTGCACCCCGGCGCCTGACTGGGCCGTGCCCTCTTCGGCCGCCGCAGCCTTCATCGAGAGCTTGACGCGACCACGGTCGTCGGTCTCGAGAACCTTGACGCGCACCACCTGGCCTTCCTTGACGTAGTCCTCCACCTTGTTGACGCGCTCCTGGGCGATCTGGGAGATGTGCAGCAGACCATCCTTGCCCGGCAGCACGGAAACGATCGCACCGAAATCGAGAATCTTCAGCACGGTGCCTTCGTAGATCTTCCCGATCTCGACTTCCGCGGTTATCGCATCGATGCGCGAACGGGCCGCAGTGGCTGCTTCACCGCTGGTCGCGGCAATGGTGATCGTGCCGTCGTCCTGGATGTCGATCGTCGTGCCGGTCTCTTCGGTCAGCGCACGAATCACCGCGCCGCCCTTGCCGATCACGTCACGGATCTTTTCCGGGTTGATCTTGAAGGTATAGAGACGCGGTGCGTAAGCCGACATTTCTTCGCGCGGGCCGGCAGCCGCCTGCTGCATCAGGCCGAGAATGTGCAAACGGGCTTCCTGAGCCTGTGCCAAGGCAACCTGCATGATCTCCTTGGTGATGCCCTGGATCTTGATATCCATTTGCAACGCGGTAATGCCGGCGGTCGTGCCGGCCACCTTAAAGTCCATGTCGCCGAGGTGGTCCTCGTCGCCGAGGATGTCGGTGAGCACGGCGAAACGGTTGCCTTCCTTGATCAGGCCCATGGCGATGCCGGCGACGTGCGCCTTGAGCGGCACGCCGGCGTCGAGCAGCGCCAGACAGCCGCCGCAGACGGACGCCATCGACGAAGAGCCGTTGGACTCGGTAATTTCGGAAACGACGCGCATCGAGTACGAGAAGTCTTCCGGCTTCGGCAGTACGGCCAGCAGCGCGCGCTTGGCCAGGCGGCCGTGACCGATCTCGCGACGCTTCGGGGTGCCGACACGACCGCATTCGCCGGTGGCGTACGGCGGCATGTTGTAGTGGAGCATGAAGCGGTCGCGGTATTCGCCGGCCAGCGCGTCGATGATCTGCTCGTCGCGGTTGGTGCCGAGCGTGGCGACCGCCAGTGCCTGCGTTTCACCTCGAGTGAACAGGGCGGAACCGTGGGTGCGCGGCAGGACGCCGGAGCGCATGGTGATCGGACGCACGGTGCGCGTGTCGCGACCATCGATGCGCGGCGCGCCCGACAGGATGCGACCGCGCACGATATCGCCTTCGAGGGCGAACATGATATCCATGACCTCGCCACCCGACGGTGCGTTGTCGACGCCTTCGGTGACGGCGGCGATGACTCGGGCGTAGATATCCTTGATCGTCTGGGTCCGCGTCTGCTTGACCGTGATGTTGTAGGCGGCCTCGAACTCGGGCTTGGCGAGCTCGTGCACCCTGGCAATCAGCGGCTCGTTCTTCGGCGCCGGAGCCCAGTCCCACTCGGGCTTGCCGGCTTCTTCGACGAGCTCGTTGATGGCATCGATCGCCTTCCGCGATTCGGCGTGACCGAAAACGACGGCGCCCAGCATGACTTCTTCGGACAGTTGATCACATTCGGACTCAACCATCAGCACAGCTGATTCGGTACCGGCGACCACAAGGTCGAGTTGGCTGTCCTTGAGCTGGCTCAGGGTCGGGCACAGCACGTACTGGCCGTTGATGTAACCGACGCGGGCGGCACCAATCGGGCCATTGAACGGCACACCGGAAATCGCCAGCGCGGCCGAGGCACCGATCATCGCCGGGATGTCGGAATCGACTTCCGGATTCAGCGACATCACCGTGGCGATGATCTGGACTTCGTTGTAGAAGCCGTCCGGGAACAGCGGACGAATCGGACGGTCGATCAGGCGGCAGGTCAGTATCTCCTTTTCCGAGGGACGGCCTTCGCGCTTGAAGAAGCCGCCGGGAATCCGGCCGGCAGCGTAGGTCTTCTCCTGATAATCAACGGTCAGTGGGAAGAAGTCCTGGCCGGGCTTGGCGTTCTTGGCGGCGACAACGGTCACCAGCACCACGGTTTCTTCCATCGACACCAGCACGGCGCCGCCGGCCTGGCGGGCAACTTCGCCGGTTTCCAGGGTGACCTGATGGTCTCCGTAGGCGAAGGTCTTTTTCACGACATTAAACATGATTTCCTTTCACTCTCATCACAATGAACAGCCAACAACGACAACAAATGAAAAAAGCGGCCGGGACTAGTCCGGGCCGCTCTCTCGAACGCTTCGGTCAGGCTTATTTCCGCAGGCCGAGGCGGGTAATCAGGGTACGGTAGGCATCGACATTCTTGCCCTTGAGGTAATCCAGGAGCTTGCGGCGCTGGCTGACCAGACGCAGGAGACCACGACGGGAGTGGTGATCCTTCTTGTGCTCCTTGAAGTGCGGGGTCAGATCATTGATACGGGCGGTGAGCAGCGCAACCTGGACTTCCGGGGAACCGGTGTCGCCCTTGGCACGCTGAAAATCGGCGACGATGCCGGCCTTGGATTCAGTGGTCATTGCCATTTCAAACTCTCTTTCTTGGTTACAACGCAGCCCCAGTTTGATAGAGCAGGCGTCAGATCAGGACAGTCCTTCCCTTTGGCAGAAGAAGGCCCGGCATTCTAACAGATCAATACGTCAGGTGCACCAGTCTTTTTGGCCACAAACGGCCGTCCGCCGCCGGTTCGCCGACACCGATCAGCGTGCCGCCGACATAGACGCGAATCTTTCCGCTCAGGCCGGCGGGGAGTTCGACCGGGTTCCCGTGGCGAAAGCGCTCTGCCGCCTCACCTTGGAGTGTCGCCACCGGCAGGCTGCGCAGCAAGGCATCGACCGGTCGCAGGCAACCTGCCCGCCCCACTTCGTCGAGAGCCTCGAGTTGCGGCAGCGTCACGGCAGCGTCCAGATCGAGATCCCCTACCCTGGTCCGGCGCAGGCCTGCCAGGTGAGCGCCACAGCCGAGCGCCTGTCCGATGTCGGCGGCCAGCACGCGAATGTAGGTACCCTTGCTGCACGCGACGCGCAAAGTCAGGCTGTCGCCACCAAAGCTCAGGCAGTCGATGGCATGGATGGTGATCATGCGCGACTCACGCTCGACTCCGATTCCCTGGCGCGCGAGTTCATACAATGGACGGCCATTGTGCTTGAGCGCCGAGTGCATCGGCGGGACCTGCCGGATGATCCCGGTGAATTGCGGCAGGACCCTGAAAACATCGTCCTCGGAGGCGTCGACCGCAGCCGTCGCGATAACCGTGCCTTCGGCATCGCCGGTATCGGTGCAGACGCCCAGCCCAACCACGGCCTCGTAAGTCTTGTCGGCATCGAGCAAGTCGGCCGAGAACTTGGTCGCTTCACCGAAGCACAGCGGCAGCAAGCCGGTCGCTAGCGGATCGAGGGTTCCGGTGTGCCCTCCCTTGGCCGCCGAGAACAGCCGGCGCGCCTTCTGCAAAGCATCGTTCGAGGTCAGCCCGAGCGGCTTGTCGAGGAGGAGAACACCATCGACCTGTTTCCAGGCCTTCCTGACTTGCACGCGAACCTACTTTTCGGGCGTCTGGTCGCTCAACGCGCTGGCCTGATCGATCAGGTGCGAGAGGCTGATGCCGTGCGCAATGGAATTGTCGTAGACGAAATGCAGTTCGGGCAGCGTGTGGATATGAAGCCGCCGCCCAAGCTCACGGCGCAGAAAGCCCGACGCGCGCTTGAGGCCACGTTCGACTTCGTCCAGATGCTCGTCGTCGAGTGTCGTGAAAAAGATTTTCGCGTGGGCGTAATCGGGCGTCAGTTCCACCGCCGTCAGGCTGACCATGCCGACCCGCGGATCCTTCAGTTCGCTGCGAATCAGGTCGGCGAGGTCGCGGCGTACCTGCTCTGCGACCCGATCGCTGCGCTGAAAGCCGGCCTTCTTCATTTCAGTGTGCGTGCCACTTCCTGAATTTCGTACACTTCGAGGTGGTCGCCTTCCCGGATATCGTTGTTGTTCCTGAGCGAAAGACCGCATTCGAAGTTGCTGCGCACTTCCTTGACGTCATCCTTGAAGCGCTTGAGCGACTCAAGTTCGCCGTCCCACTGCACGACATTGTTGCGCAGCAGGCGGATGCGGGAATTGCGCTTGACCAGGCCTTCCAGAACATAACAGCCGGCAATGGCGCCGACCTTGGAGACATGGAAAACCTGGCGGATCTCGACCAGACCAATGATCTGCTCGCGCCTCTCCGGCGCCAGCATCCCGGAAAGTGCGGCCTTGACCTCGTCGACCGCGTCGTAGATCACGTCGTAGTAACGGATGTCGACACCGAAAGTCTCGGCCAGCTTGCGCGAATTGGCATCGGCCCGGGTATTGAAGCCGATGATGACCGCATTGGAAGCCTGCGCCAGGTTGACGTCGGACTCGCTGATCCCGCCGACGGCGCTGTGGATGATCTGCACCCGGACTTCGTCGTTCGACAGCTTGGCCAGCGTCTGTACCAGCGCTTCCTGCGAACCCTGCACGTCGGCCTTGACGATGAGCGGCAGGGTCTTGACCTCGCCTTCCTTCATCTGCTCGAACATGTTCTCGAGCTTGGCAGCCTGCTGCTTCGCCAGCTTGACGTCGCGGAACTTGCCCTGACGGAACAAGGCAATTTCGCGCGCCTTCTTCTCATCGGAGAGAACAATGGCTTCTTCTCCCGCCGCCGGCACATCCGACAGACCGAGAATTTCAACCGGGATCGACGGACCGGCCTGATTGATCGCCTTGCCGTTCTCGTCGAGCATGGCCCGGACCCGCCCGGAAACCTGACCGGCGAGCACGACATCGCCGCGTTTCAGGGTTCCCGCCAGGACCAGCATCGTCGCTACGGCACCGCGTCCCTTGTCGAGACGCGCTTCAATGATCAGACCCTTGGCCGGGGCATCCCTTTGCGCCTTCAGTTCGAGGACTTCAGCCTGCAGCAGCACCTGCTCGAGCAGTTCGTCGATACCGATGCCCTTCTTCGCCGAAACCGCCACGAACGGGGAATCACCGCCGTATTCCTCGGGAATGACGCCTTCGGCCACCAGTTCCTGCTTGACCCGGTCCGGGTTGGCTTCGGGCTTGTCGATCTTGTTGACCGCGACGACCAGCGGCACGCCGGCCGCCTTGGCGTGGTGAATCGCTTCCCGGGTCTGCGGCATCACGCCATCATCGGCAGCGACGACCAGGATGACGATGTCGGTCGCCTTGGCGCCGCGTGCGCGCATGGCCGTGAATGCCTCGTGACCGGGAGTGTCGAGGAAGGTAACCATACCGCGGTTGGTCTGCACGTGGTAGGCACCGATATGCTGGGTAATGCCTCCGGCTTCGCCCGCCGCCACCTTGGCACGGCGAATGTAGTCCAGCAGCGAGGTCTTGCCGTGGTCGACGTGACCCATGACGGTAACCACCGGCGCCCGCGGCTCCATTGGCACGTCCTTGTGCGCGGCGGACTCCTCGAGGAAGGCATCCGGGTCGTCGAGCTTGGCGGCAAGCGCCTTGTGGCCCATCTCCTCGACCACGATCATGGCCGTTTCCTGATCCAGCACCTGGTTGATGGTGACCATCGAACCCATCTTCATCATCACCTTGATGACTTCAATGGCCTTCACCGCCATCTTGTGCGCCAGATCGGCCACTGAAATGGTTTCGGGAACATGAATCTCACGAACAATGATTTCGGTCGGTGCCTGGAAACTCCCCTGGCCTTCGTCAACCGCGTGGCCATGTTTCCTGTGGCCATGCCGGCCGCTCTTCCACGAACTGCCGGGATCGGCCGAGCGCGTCTTGATACCCGGCTTCTTGCGGCTGTCGTCGGCACGACCGTTGCCGCCCTTCTTGGCCTCCTTACCCGGCGCTTCGGGCTTCTTGTGCAGTGTCCCCTTGTCCGGCGCGCCTTCCTGCGTCTTCGCCTGGGCGGTAGCCTGCTGCGTCGCCTGGCCAGCCAGCCTGGCGGCTTCGGCTGCTGCCTCTGCCTGCTGGCGCATGCGGGCCAGTTCGGCTTCGCGGGCCAGCTTTGCCTTCAACTCCTGTTCCTGGATTTCGCGCAACTGGCTATAGCGGCGATCCTGCTCCTCACGGGAACGCAACTCGCCCTGGCCAATCACGGAAGCAAGCGAGACCGTCGGCTGCGGCCTCGCCTCAGGCTTCGCCTCAACTACCGGCACATTCTCGACAACCGGTGCGACCTCCACAACCGGTTCGACGACCGGCAGATCCGCCGGCTTTTCGACCACTCCGGCGACCCCCTCGGCAACTTGCTCGACACCATGATCACCCGCTTCGCGCTTGATCAGGACGCGCTTTTTGCGCACCTCGACCTGAACCGTCCGGGCACGGCCATGCGAATCGGTCGCCTTGAATTCCGACGTCTGCTTGCGGGTCAGCGTGATCTTGGTCTTCGAATCGTCGCCATGGGCGCGGCGCAGGTAATCGAGCAATCTTGCCTTGTCCTGATCGGTCAACGCATCGGCGCTCTCCTTCTTGGCGACACCGGCCCTGCCCAGTTGTTCGAGCAGGGCCGACACCGGCATCTTGAGTTCTGCGGCAAATTGCGAAACAGTTGTTGCGGTCATGCTTGCTACCCTCCCGCTCACTCAAACCAGTGAGCACGCGCCTTCAAAATGATTTCCTTGGCACGCTG